>Ga0207068_1134_pt1 | contig 21008 bp, 22 predicted proteins | sample Alteio_BWMinCont_23_FD_153475 | JGI IMG/M metagenome (GOLD analysis project Ga0207068, IMG submission 153475) | Enriched cells from forest soil in Barre Woods Harvard Forest LTER site, Petersham, Massachusetts, United States -... | ecosystem: Environmental > Terrestrial > Soil > Temperate forest >... | reverse complement strand
TTAGGCTACTGGCGGCGAGAGAAGGGCACTGGCCGAGGGTGCTTAGGGTCCCGGTGGTAGTTCCCATACCGTCAATGACCGCCTGCAACTGGCTGAAAGAGTCGGTAGGCAACGGGACTATGGGTTGGCTGGTCTTGAACCCATTGTTAAAAGTCGGCGCAATCGTAACCTTGTTATAAGTGTCGCTCGGGGCAGAAGTCTGATCGCAAGTAGGAAACAGATAGCTTGCTTGTGAGCCATGCTGGGTTACCGTATCCGTGAAAATGTAGCCGCCTGTGCCAAAATTCCACGACCCATTGGTGGAGAAGGGACCCGTAAGCGTGCCCGAACCAAACGCGGTCGAGCAAGATGCGTATTGATCGAGAAATGTGCCCCACCCGGCAAAACTTTGTTTTGAAGAAGTGCTCACCGCGAGCGTGAAGCTGACGGTGAATGTGCCGGAGTCAAGAATAGCTGCTTGTTGCGCGCCCACCGCCGTTCCGACGGCCGTCATGCTGTAATTGTATGTATACAGATAGTTGGTGGGGTTGCCTGTCGGGACTGGGTCTGAGGAATGACCGGGTGCCGATGTCGGCCCGCAGCTGCCATTTCCGGGAGGACTTTGCCAAGCCGAGCTTAAGCAGCTGGCTAAAGTGAGAGTGGCGCCAGGCTGGATTAGAAATGACTCCGGCCATGAGCTAGCGGTCGTTCCCTGCGTCGAGCTGCCACTTAACGGGACGCTTTGACCATACGCCGTGTAAATCTCGGAGAGAGCCGTACTTTCATAGCCATTCTTCAGCGGCGGAGCATTGTTGGCAATGCTCCCGGTGGTGGCGCCCGCTATGAGAAGATTCGCCAATTGCCGGCGGACTATATTCAGCCCGGAGTCTGCCGCATAAAAAGAGCCACGAAAACTTCGGTAGTAGCCATTGACCAGCAGGTCCCCTCGGAGCGAAAACACCATCGCCGTGATTAATCCAGAGAACAACATGAGCAGGATGAGAGCCGTCACTAAGGCTACCCCGCGCTGCCCCTTTGGTTTCGAATAAAAAGACTTAGTATTGAACGTAGTATTGAACATACGGTTCTCCTCACTGGTTGCTGTGCGTCATGCTCAGATTGCGCGGGTTAATGGTTGTCGAGACGCCCTGTATCATGTAGGCGCCGCCATCGTAGGGGTTCTTATATCCACTATTTGCTGCTGGTGTGCGTGCCAGGACGGAAATATGCAAGGCTTGAATGTCGCCCCAATTGTATTTCGTTGGATAAGTGCTGGCATTAAAATTGTATTGAGAGTCCCCTGTGCTATAAAGGGAGGCGCCGACTCTGAAGCCAATGACTTGGTCCGCAATGTCGTTGACGGGGCCGGTCCCCTGCTGCCGGGTCAAGTAAGGATCCGCCGAGTTTGTACTGTTCACCGTGTACTGGATTGCGTTCAGACGCATGACCCAGGCAGTGGCATTGGGAAAGACGCTCTTGAGCGGTACAACAGGGATGGAACCATCAAAATTTTCCGTGATTAAGTATTTTTCTTTGGGGTTAACGGCAGCGGCTCCGCTCCCAGTCGCGGTATACGTCAGGTGGACCACATAGCCCCCGAGACCCACAACAGCCGCCCCGGGTTGTGTAAGAGTGGTGGTGGTTATATACGTGGGGCTGCCGGGAAGGACCCAAAGGAGCTCGTCACCCGCAAGGTAGAGAGCGGCAAGAGTATTAGCCTGAGCCTGGGTCATAGTTCCGCTGGTTACGTATGCGCTTGTGTTCGAGGAAGTGTCTACAGGAAGCAGGGATGTGGCACTCGAACTGGGATGGAGAGGCGCAACCGCAGGATCCACCCCTATGACGTTCAATGTGTCGAAGCAGGTAGCCGAGTAGGTGGTCCCGGTGTTGCAAGAGTTGACGGGTTGGGTGTTGATGAGTGTAATGGCTACGGGGGGGTCGGTCAATTGCCCGGCAAGAAAATAGCCCGTTCCCGCGTTCGCCACGTCCATTTCCATCTGGGCGATAACACTTCGCATCGCGACGTCGATATTGCTTTGGTTCTTCTGCGCCGTGCTCAGAGGCACGTGCAGGGTAAAGAGCTGCACAGTGGCTATGCCGATTACAAGAAAAACGGAGATGGCCACCAGTAACTCTAATATTGAGAATCCTGCCGAGGACCGGCTGCGCGAGTTCCCAGAATACGAAGGAAAATGAAAATGTTGTTTTACCATGGCCTCACCAGACTGGTTTGGAAGGGCGCCACCGGGTTTCTTGTATTTGTCAGCTGGACCCAGACCGTGATTTGGCGCACGTTGTTGATCGTTACTCCATTCACCACGGGGTTGGTCACGATAAGCCAGCGCCGGTCAAAAACCAACATGTCAGGGTATACCGGTGGAGTGCCGGTAATCGGTCCGACGGAAGTAACCGCGCCGTTGGGAGAATGGGTGATCGTGGAGTAAGTGCCACCTGACTGGAGGGTAATCTCGACGACGTCGCCGGCGGATGTGGGATCCATGCCCGCGGAGACTTGAACCGAATCGGAGTACCCAGTGGTGTCTACGGACAAGCTGCCTCCCGCATTCAATTGGGCGTTAGCGGTAGGATATTGGTTCAGCTCTTCAAGTTTCTCCGACGCAAGTATGGTTTCGATCCCCGCGGCGCGTGACTGGCTGGTTGTGATGGTCAATTGGCTCATCAATCCCGCTACCGCCAGCAGACCGAAGGCGAGGATCGAGCTTGCGATCATAACTTCAATCAGAGTGAAGCCGCGTTTGCGGCGCGTTTTATGGTGTGACTGTGACATTTCCATATCCTGTTACCACGATAGTTTCGTTTGGGGCTTTGCTGTAGCTTAAGATCAATGTGCAGTTGGCGCCAAGTGCGTTGGAGCAAGGCTGGGCCGCGATTTCTGCGGCAACCCCGTTCCCGGTCACGTACTTGACCGCGCCACCGGGGCTGAACTGCAAGATAAGGTTCGTGTTAATCGTTACGTTGGCCGATGTCCCGGAAATTGTACCCGAACCGCCCGCTGAGGGTACGTTGCCGTAAACGCCATCAGTTATCCCAATATCGTTTTGAAGCTGGTACGAAGAGGTTGCCGAGGTGAAAATAATCTGGTAAGGGTAGCCGGCGGACATGGCCTGGAAACGGGTTGATTTGATCAAACCAGTGACCGCATTGGTCGCGCTCTGCATTTTGTAGTTGTTGTTCGCCGCTGCTAACATGGGAACGGCAATCGCAGAGAGGATCAATATAATCGCCGCGACTACCAGGAGTTCAAACAATGAAAAACCATTCGAGCCGGACAGACGATTCTTGTTTTTCTTCATAAATGTATCCAATTCGAGAGGAGGCACTCGACATTCTTAGTGATTCTTAATAGCAGTCTAAGGGCCAATGGCTTTCGCCTAGGTAAATATTCTTTGAAACCATACAGATAGATTGAACGGAGATTATTTCCGCAATAGGGAAGGTTTTACGGATATGTAACAAATCGTTACATTCTAGCCAGGAAAGGCCAACGCTATCTTCCGTGTGTGCCTGCCAGACACTACTTTAATTACTAACCAATTACTAAGACCACCTGCTTCCCAGAATCGCCAGAATATCCGCCAGATGAATGGTACTTGATTCCGCGGCATGCAGTACTTAAGTAATCGATTGGTAACCTCGTTGCGCTGCCGCTTATGCTGGACTTCAAAATTCGGCTGGCAACACTACTCGCCATCCTCCCGGTCTAATCTTTCGTCGCAAGCGATGAAACAAGTGCGCAGCCTCTCAATTTCGGCGAGCGTAACCCCGGTTTTCTTCGCAAGGCGCTCCCAGCTTGCCTTCACCTTTCTCTGCATGGCTTGAGCGATTGCCACAGCTTCCGTTCGCGCCAATCCAAAGCTCGCAACTTCACTCAATGCGTTGCGCAACGTTGCCCGGCGTCCCTTGGCTCCAACCCCAATCGCTAGGTCCCGATCCAGGGAGACTTGAGGAAACGGGACAATATCGTAGCCGGGTGACAGGCGCCAGCCCTTTCCGTCCCACAAGAAGCCGTGATTTCTGAGATGGTCATCGTTATTGTTGCAGAGAATGTTGAACACCATCCGCTGCCACAACTCCCGGGCATCTTCTCGAGGCGCCGTCCCGAAGAGCCGTAGTTGCTCCGCCAGGCGGCGATAGCTTTGTCGCGAGGATTCGTTCTCATGCGCGCCAGTGATGGTCAGACCCGAAATGAACGGCAGACGTTGGATTGCGTCGCCGTCTTGCACCCGGTCGAAGCGTTCGACGAGATAGATATCCTGTCCCAGCACTCTCTCCAGGCGCACCGGTGGCACATTCAATCCAACCTGCGCGGCCAGGGTCATGGTCAAGTATTCAGCCCGGCACATGGGATAGCGATCATTCGTACGGCCGAACTTCGCAATCCAGGGCTTCCCCTTGTAGACCGTCGTGGCCTTGGGCCGCGCACCGCCCAGGGACGAGCCGCGCGCCAGAAAACGGCGGTGCTTGGGAGGGAGATCGGCGGCCGTATCGATTTCCCGTACCGCCTCAAGCATCTCTGCCAGATCAAAGTTCTCGCCATCCACATCCTCTTCCGGCCACGGCCAGATGCGTCGGGGTCCGGATAAATCCGGGCCAAATGCCAGCGCACCAACCCGAGTGTCGCCCGTTGCGACCAGATAATCGAGTTCCTCCACCGGACGACCGTCGGCGGCGCGATCCATCAAAAGGCGGCCCCAGCCATCGGGTGCGGCATCGCGGATGCCATTGAAGAGGACAAAGCCTTCCGGCGTCGTGTAGCCACGGGCGGAATGTGGGCCGTGCAGGGGCAACTGGACAGGATCAATCGCCAGCCGGTCCTCCCGCTGAAGATAGCGGTGGCCATAGCGGAAACGAGCGGTTGCGCTGCGGCCTTCGCCGATGGTTTCCAAGAGACCTGCGGGAACCAGGCCTTCCTTGAGATAGAGATAGACGTAGGTTGTCGGCATCGCTCACTCAGAAATCGAACTTGTCGATTTGCTTTCTTGATCTCCGAAAATCCCGTGGCAGATTCTTGATGTCTTCCTGCAACCCGACCTGGTCGCTTTCGGGTGAAACCAGATCGCCGATGCGCCGGTGCAGGCCCAACACCCATAGCGCTGTGGCCACAATTCCAATTCCGACCGAAGGATCTCCTTTTTCCAGACGCTGCACGGTCTTGATATTGACCATCATTCTTTCCGCCATTTCGCTCATGGACAGCCGCCGGCGCTTGCGGGCGATGGTAATGTCCCGTCCCAGCTTCTGCATCTGGTCAATTACGATGGCTGGCAGGGCCTTCGAGGATTGGGTGGCTTTCGGCAACCGTCTATTATACCTATATAGAGGCTTTATACATATTATATACCTCTATATGGGTACATATCCGTCAGCGCCATACGGAAGTGTCGCCATCTCAATGCTCCAGTTGGGACGACACACCTGCTCGTTCTGTCTCTTCGCGGCGCGATCTCCCCGCCGGCGCCAGTCTCGAACATCTCAAGAATGAAGCGAAAGCGCACCTGAAGGCCAGAGAGTTCAGATCGGAATTAGCCCGCGCCGGATTCCCAGGGTAACCGCTTCAGTACGGGTGGATGCTCCCAGTTTGTGGAGAATCGAGCTGATGTGGAACTTAACCGTGTGCTCGGAGATACCGAGACGCGCCGCGATATCTCTGTTGACGAGTCCGCGCGTCAACATTCTAAGTACATCGGTTTCGCGGGAGGTGATCTCTTCGGACAATTCCGCTTCAACCTCCAGCGACTGATCGCCATAAACGGCAGCCAGGCTCTCTGCGGCCGGTGTGCTCAGCAACACCAGTCCATCATAAGAAGCATAAATGCCCGCGAGAACGTCGTCCGGGTCGCTTTCTCTGGGAAGAATCGCGCGCACCCTACTCCGCAATAAACGCGAGATCGACCGCGCCTCGGTGACCTCTGTGAGCAGAACAATCACCGCGTCCGATGTTGGCTCAAGTAATAGATCGCGGATCGAATCGGTGTCTATGACGATTACATCCAGGTCGGCGCTACGGGCAAATGACACTAGGCTCGCCATCGTCCCAAAACTTCCTGCCAGATGGAACTCAGCGTGACTGCGGATGATGCTTTCGAGCCCAGCCCGGCGAACGGCGGAGGTCGCCGCCACTGCAATTCGGATCGCGCCTCCGCCGCTTCGCTTCGACATTCGTTATCGAGCACTCTCGCCCAGCTTGATTGAAACCGGCTTGATCTCGCCGGCGCGAATCACCGTGATCTGCAGAACATCACCGATCTTCGCGGCGGCAAGCGAGTTCTGGATTGCATCCACGTGTTCGACTGTCCCTCCGCCCACTTCGAAAAGGAGATCTCCTAGCAACACTCCGGCCTTTTCCGCCGGTCCATCGTTTTCGACGTGCATGACAAGCAGCCCGACGCGCGTTTGAGTAGGCAGTTTCGAGCGCATGTTTTCCGGCACCTTCACCGGTTGCATCGCGATACCCAAATAGGGCCGGGCGATATGCCCTTTTTCCAGGAGTTCTTCGACAACGCGATTGACGGTCGCGACCGGCACGGTCACGGCTCGTCCATGGGCTAGGCCGCGCGTATTGATTCCCACAACCTCGCCCCTGGCATTGAGCAGCGGTCCGCCGGAAAACCCCGGGTACAGGGCGAGGTCGAGCCGGATGTGCTGATCAAGTTGTCCCCCACGCCAGTTTTTCCACTCACCGCTCATGCCGCCAATGATCCCGCTGCTCGCCACTAGGTCCCCACGCCGCGTGCGGCCAAGCGCAAGAACAAGATGACCGAGCCTCAGGCTTGTCGAATCGCCAAGTTGAGGCGCGCTCGAAGTTCCCTCCTCGATCCTTAGGACAGCGATGTCAGTATGGGGATCTCGTCCAACTAGTTCCGCGGAAATTGCGTGACCACCATCGAGCAGCACTTTGATGTCCTCGTCACGCTGCACGCCGTGATGAACCGTTACGACCACGCCCTTCTTCCATTCGATGCCACTGGTCGGCATCCAGCGTCGAGCATGGACGGCAACCACACTACCGCCCACCCTCTCCGCCGCAGACGCAAATTCGCTTGAAATTGTTTCTAGTATTGAATCGGTCATGTTTAGTAACACCCCTTTCCCGAACTCTGCGGACAGTATCGAGGATAGGAACGGAAGGCGCATCCGCCAGGTGGCTAGGTAGAAACGATTCCAGGTGCCAGTGGAGGAACGTTAACCGCGCGACTAAAACCGCTTTGTTGCGGCAAGTTTTCTCCTTTTGAAATCAATTTTCCCGTTCTCTTGGTAACGGTTTGCTGAACGGGCGCGTTGCGCCATTCGAGTAGGGCCGTACCGCCGCCGATCACGCACTTCGCAGCAAGGAGACACCATGCCTCTCATACCTCTCATACTGCGAAGCAATTTATGCCTACGTAGCAGGCTTCGCGCTGAAGATGCCCCTGAAGCTTTCGCGGTACTGAAGAAAGACCAGTACCCAAAGTACGGAGGCCACCAGAGCCGGAGCAATGCTCGCCGGCGCAAGCGTCAGGTGAAACGCAAGGATGTTGTAGAGCTCCGCCGCCAACACTGTCAGCGCAAATGGTACGAAGTAGCCCGCAAGCAACAGCAGCCCACCGAGGACCTGCACGGCGAAAAAGAACGCAGCAAAGTGCGATGCGCTGACGGCAACAAAGAACTGGATTGCTAGTGGATTCGCCGGGGGCGGCTGGTGGATGAAGTTGAGAAATCCATTCAGCCCAAAGACCGTAAAGATCAGCCCCAGCAGGTAACGAGCAACAATTGAAGTAATTTTCATGTGTGTCCTCTCTAGAAGGTCTGCGCGTGCGTCTGCACGGACTGAAGGTGTGGCGCAAGAAACGCGGTCCGGTCATTCCCCTGGTTCAGCGCAGCAGTCCCTCCGGCGGTGATGAAGGTCGCGTCCGTGACGCCAAGAAAACCAAATACGGAGCGCAGATACGGCTCCACGAAATTGAACGAAGCCATTTTCGTCTGAGCATCGTAAATACCACCGGTCGCGATGATGAAAGTTGCCTTCTTGCCAATGATCAGACCCTTTGGCGTTCCGTCCGCATATGAAAAGGTCCTGCCAACACGCGCAATCTGGTCGATCCAGAGCTTGAGCACGGAGGGCACACCGAAGTTATGCATCGGTACGCCGAAGACGTAATCATCGGCCTGCTCGAGTTCGGCAAGCAAGGAATCCGAAAGCGTAAGCAACTCCTTTTGCTGTGGAGTGCGCGCTGCTTCCGGGGTGTACACGGCTCCCACCCATTCGGCGCTGACAGGCGGGATTTGCGTTGTGTTTAGGTCGCGATAAGCGACCGTTCCATCCGGGTGGGAAGACTTCCAATGTGTAACGAACGCACCGGTAAGCTGGCGCGAAACGGACCGCCCATACAATGGGCTCGAATCGATGTGAAGAAGCGTGGGCATGGGACTCAATTCTCCTTTACGCCATATGATGTTTAAGCAACATATGTCGATTCAAGTATCTTTTGCCGTAACATAAGAGATATAGTCAGAAGTGCAATGGCCCCGGGTCTCCAAACTGACAGCACCGCCGAAACCACGGATCCGCGCATCCGACGCAGCCGCCACATGCTGATGGAGGCTTTAGCCAAGCTACTGACTCAAAAGAGCTTTGACGATATCTCTATTCAGGAGATTGCTGCCGAGGCCACCCTAAACCGGGCCACGTTCTACCTCCACTACCCCGATAAAGATGCTCTGCTGCAAGCGATGACAGACGTCCGATTCCGCGGCCTGATAGAGCGCCGTGGCATCTCTTTTACCGACTGCGACGGAGCACTGCGCGCCATTGCACTCGGCGTCTGCGACTATCTCGCTGAGACCACACGCTGCCCGGTCAGTTGGCTCGGATACCGCTCGAAGGCTCCATCATCCCGGTCGTCGAGGACATGTTCAAGGAAGGCCTTGCCCGTCATGAGATGGCAGCCGATGCCGATGCGGCACTGCTGGCGACCACCGCGGCCTGGGCCGTCTTCGGAGCCGCGCGCCGCTGGTTTCAGACCCCCGACCGCATCCCTGCCGAACAGATGGCTGCCAAGATTGAAGCAATGGTGAAGCCGATCTTTCTTAGCGCTTCTCCAAGCTGACTCGCTAGACGGCAACGACTTCGCCAGTCTCGGGAGCAGCAAATGAACACCTGAAATAGCGGCCTTGGTTTGGGGCGCGGTCAGTGAGGAGAAGCCGACATGCACCGCTTGCCGAACCACGGACCTTCGCATCCTGGCTCAGATTGCTGTTTCGCCAGGAATGCCCATCGCAAACCAAACTTGAAGCTCGTTGTGGCGCAAGAAGTCTCTTCTCGCCGAACTGTACACTCTGTTCCGGCGGGTTTCATCAGGCTTTTGAGTAGTCAAAACCAGGGGAAGATACAGCCGTCAATTCTCTCCGGACTGAGGGAGCGACGCGCGTTCCGAGAAGCTCAATAGACCGTAACATTTTTTCATGTGGGAGCGCCGAAACGCCCATCTGGAACGTAATGCGGGAAAGTCCCCCGAGGACTTCATTAACGTACAGCACCTTCCGAGTCACGGTTTCGGCATCACCGATCAGCAGCGCCCCTGTGGGTGCGCGCAGAGCGTCAAATTGCGCCCGCGAGGCCGGAGGCCAGCCTCGCTCTCTCCCAATCTTCGTGAAAGTGTGCGCGTATCCTGGCCAGAAATCCTCCGCGGCTTGTTGCGTTGTGTCTCCAATGAACCCGATCGCGTGTAGGCCCACGATCAGTTTCTCAGGTGAGTGGCCCGCGCGGCGCCCAGTTTCTCGATAAAGATCGATAAGCGGTCGGAACCGTTTGGGTTCGCCGCCAATGATGGCGACCATCAGTGGAAGTCCGAGTGTGCCGGCGCGAACGAATGACTCCGGGGTGCCCCCGACGCCGACCCAGATGGGCAGGGGATTCTGCAGCGGACGCGGATACACGGCCTGCCCCGTGAGCGCGGCGCGGTGGTCGCCGGTCCACTGAACGTGCGTGTCGGCGCGGACCCTAAGGAGCAGATCCAGCTTCTCTGCGAAAAGCGAGTCGTAGTCGTCCAGATCGAAGCCGAAGAGTGGAAATGCCTCGATGGACGAACCGCGCCCGGCGACGATCTCGGCACGACCGTGGGAGATCAGGTCCAGAGTAGCAAATTCCTGAAAGATTCGGACCGGGTCGGCTGCGCTGAGAACGGTTACAGCACTTGTTAGGCGAATATTCCTGGTGCGAGTAGCGGCCGCACCCAAGATGACAGCCGGCGCAGAATCAACAAACTCGCTGCGATGGTGCTCGCCGACGCCAAAAACATCGAGACCAACCTTATCAGCGAGCTCGATCTCTTCCAGAAGATTCTGTATGCGCTGGACAGAGCTGAGTGTGATTCCCGTTGCCGGGTCAGAAATAACTGCTCCAAAACTGTCGACGCCGATTTGCATTTTCTTACCTCCTGATACTTGTCACCGCGCACGTTTTCCGGACCCAATCAATCCGAGGTCCGCTTGCGGATCAACTCGGCAAGCTCTTTCTCAGCCTCAAGCCAGTCCGCAAGATCTTGTCCGTCCGCCCAACGTCCGATATATATTTCGCATGCGCGCGGTTCGATTTCTTCCACTGATGTGCTGTTCCATCATTAGCTTTTATGAACGACCTCGAATGAATATCCGTCTGGATCGAATACATCGGCGGCGTAGTATCGCGGATAGTATTCCAGTCGAGCGCGGGGCGAAATGTTGTCCCTGGCGCCAGCGGACATTGCAGCTTTGTAGAATTCATCGACCTTATTCTCATTTTCTGCCACGAACCCCCAATGAATAGCCGCTGGATCGGGCTTCCCTTGCTTTATCCAGAAGAACGCCCGTTTGCCATCACCAAATCCCCACAGATCAGGATGACCGTCTTCGCCTTTATACGGCATAAAGAATCTGATATTAAGCGGCTTCAAGGCCGCCTCATAGAACGCCAGCGAACGTTCGACATCGCTAACAGTCAGAATCATGTGGTCGAGCATTGTCCTCTCCTTCAAATCACAAGGGCTGCAACGGCCTTTCACCATTGGGTGCCGCACGGATCGCAAGCGGCGGTAGATGTTCATGCCATCGGCCCGTACGGCCTGGACGTCATCAATTCCAATGAAGCCCGCAATCTGGCGCCCGCGCTCGCTCGACGTCGATGCAGCGATTGCCGTGTTGTCAATACGGCGACGCAGGTCTCGATTTCCAGATGCAGTGGTTGAATTTTTACCAGCTACTTTCGCTCTCTCCTTACGCGATTTCATTTCTCTTGTGGGTCCGTTCCCTGATCTCTGCCCCGAAATGACGGTTCGTTCCGATTGTCAATGACTTTCTTGTATCGACTGGCGTGCAGCACCAAGTTTCTGTGCTGCGACCAGTCCGAGTTTCTTGAGGGATGCGTATACTTGTCGCTTCTCCTTCGCCGAGAGCACTGACATAAGCTCCTCAAGGTCCTTGGCATGCTTTGCGAAATACTCTGCTGCTACCCGCCTGCCCTCCTGCGTGAGTTGCACGATTCTCGCGCGTCGATCGGTGGAGGTAGACTTCCGCACGACTAGTCCATGTTCCTCAAGACGATCAATTGCCGCAGTCATGGAACCGCTGGCCAGCAGAACCTTGTTTTGAATCGCGGAGATGGTCAGTGGACCTCTATGCAACAGGGCTTCGAGAGCGGCGAAATCCGTGAGGCACAATCCTGCACTGGTTATGCTCCGCTCGGCAAGGAGCCTCAGCGCATGATGGCTCCTCGTCATCACCCACCATAGCCGAGGTGCGGTAATTCGACTGGAGGTCTTCTTCATAGCTTTGCTATCAAGCAACTTGCACCTGGGCCGTATCCTTTGCGTGCGATGACAGCATCCGATCGATGGAAGCTGCTCCCGCTCCGCGAATCATGAGGAATACTGTAATCGCGAGCACCAGCAAGTGATACTCGTAGCCTTCGCCCTTCTGTGTTCCTGTCCAGTTCATGAAGAAGCCGAATTGATGATGAACCATCGCGATGGCCACGATCATATTAGAGAAAATTCCAAACGCGGCGATCCGAGTCAGAAACCCGAAAATGAGGCCCAGACCGCCAAAGAATTCGGCAGCAATCGCCAGAAACGCGAAGAACGCCGGAATGTGCATGATTCCTGTGAAGAAGCCCATCGTACCGATGAAGCCGTATCCGCCGAACCAGCCCAACACCTTCTGGGCGCCATGCACGAAGAACGTCACGCCGAGGACCAATCGAAGAACCGTTGTCGCACTGTCATTATCGGTCGTGATGAATTTGCGAATCATGATAAGTTCCTTTCGTAATGAACTCTCTGTCCTGACCAGACGACAGGCATTCATGAGATGATTATCCTTATATAAGGATTCTTTTCATGGAGATAATTTTCCTGCCGGGCGCAAACAGATACGCAGGCTATTGACACAGATCGGAATCCAGACAGTTTATAAACAGCACACCAGCGATGACCGTGATTTCCCAAGCGGAAGAAGTTTACGACCTCGCCACTCCGGAAGAAAAGGGCATGATGGGGCGAGTGCTTCTGCAAAAGCGGTTTGGTGACAATGGGTGAGAGACGCATTGCAATGATGCCGTCTTCGACTTCAAAGGAGACTCCAGATCAATGTCACACGGTGTTCTGTGCGAGAATTCTGAGAAGTATCGCGGCAGCTATGAGACATCAGTCATGAAGAGATTTCAGCAGTTCTCGAACTCGCCAGACTTGGTCGCGGAGCTTGAAAAGTTGTTTACACTGATTGCGTTGAATTGTGCTCTCCGCAACGGTGACGCCCACCTAAACAATTTCGGTATCATCTATGACGATGTGCTCGGCGAAGCTGATCTTGCGCCTGTGTACGATCTCGTAACAACTACCATCTACATGCCAAAAGACAGTATGGCTCTTACGCTCAACGGAACAACTCAATGGCCCGATAGCAAAGCACTTCGCAGGTTCGGAGAGACGCGGATGGTTGGCACTCCTGCCAAGATCAGGGAGATTTTCGAGCGCATATCAGACGCTCTCTCGCAGACGGCAAACGAACTCCGCTCATATAAGAAGGAGCATGTCGAGTTCACTGAAGTGGGTCAGAAAATGCTTCAGGAATGGGAGACGGGGCGACAACTCTCTTGGGGGAGTAGCTGACGCCTGGATGGCTAGTTTCTCGATTACTAGACCGGCTTACTATATCGGAGGGATCCATGAAGAGACTGCTGGAGGAGACTGCGGACCGAGCTGCCCGATACGTCACGGGGATTGCCAATCGTCAGGTCGCACCGTTGCCTGCCAACGTGGCCAGATTGGAGGCACTGGGCGGGCCGCTGCCACAATCGCCATCAGATCCATCGCAGGTTTTGGCACTCCTCGATGACATCGGGTCGCCCGCAACTGTGGCGACGAGCGGAGGCCGCTATTTCGGATTTGTAATCGGTGGCTCGCTGCCTGCAGCTCTGGCGGCAAACTGGCTGGCGGGAGCATGGGACCAGAATGCGGCCATGCAAGTGATGTCTCCCGTGGCGGCGAAGCTGGAAGAAATTGTCTTGGAGTGGATGGTGGACCTGCTGGGTCTGCCGTCGGGATCGGGGACAGGATTCGTTACTGGCACGACGATGGCAAACTTCTCGGCCTTGGCCGCAGCGCGGACCGCGCTACTGAAACACGCCGGATGGGACGTCGAGGAGGACGGATTGTTTGGGGCGCCGCCGATTCACGTGGTGGTGGGCGACGAAGTTCACATTTCGGTGCTGAAGGCATTATCGATGCTGGGGCTAGGGCGCTCGCGACTGACACGGGTTCCGGCCGACAACCAGGGACGAATGCGGCTGGAGGCACTGCCTCCGCTCGACGATCACACGCTGGTCTGCGTTCAAGCAGGAAACGTGAACACTGGTGCGTTTGATCCAGCAGGGGAAATCTGTGCCTGCGCGCATGAGGCAGGTTCTTGGGTACACGTGGATGGCGCCTTCGGGCTCTGGGCAGCCGTCTCACCGCGGTACGCACCTTTGCTGGAGGGCGCTGGCGCTGCCGATTCCTGGGCGATTGATTGCCATAAGTGGCTGAACGTGCCCTACGATTCGGGTGTCGCAGTTGTACGGACGCCGGAGTATCTCCACACCGCAATGACGCTGAGTGCCGCTTATCTGACGGCGGGTGACGGGCGTGAGCCCTCGCATTACGCACCGGAAAGCTCGCGGCGGGCGCGCGGGGTCGAGTTGTGGGCAGCGATGCGCTCACTTGGACGTAGCGGGTTGCGGGAGATAATCGAGCGAAACTGCCGTCAGGCAAAGGTGTTCGCAGAACGTCTACGCGACGCGGGATTCGCCGTCTTGAACGACGTGGTCTTAAATCAAGTACTGGTCTCGTTCGGGAGCGCAGAAGACACGCGGCGGGTCATCACCGATGTCCAGAACGATGGGACCTGCTGGTGCGGGGGAACGGAGTGGCACGGGCATACGGCGATGCGGATCAGCGTGTCGAGCTGGGCCACCACGGATGAGGATGTTGAACGCAGCGTAGCGGCAATGATCAGAATCGCAAGGCGTGAAAGTTACAAGGGGTCGTGACGGTTGGGAGTTTCACCTTCTGCACGATATAGTATCCAAATATGGCATATCCGAATGGTCAGATCAATTTTACAGTAGATGCGCTGGCCACCGTTCTTGCAATACCCGTTCATTGTTCTTCTGTCACCCAGGAGAAGCTATTGAGATCGAAAGGGATGGTTTTGGCATCGACTCCGCTCCCATCCGCTTGGTGCAAGAGATTTAATCGCGGCGCTACGCTGCCAATGACAGGAGATGGTCGAGCCAATAAGTCCAATAGAATCAATGAGGCTTGCATCGGAACAGCCGTAACTCATAGGCCACTGTCATTTCCTTTTAACCCGCGCACCGCGCGGGTCGGGTGCTCAAGATGACAGGGGTTGGGTTTTCTCGTATTCCTTTGAGGCTGATCCAACTGTTAACTTCACCACTTTCTGTTGACTTTAGCAATATCATGTCGCACCCAGTCTAATGAAACCATGGGTCGCAAAGTCTTCATTCTCCATTCTTCCCTCACCCCGATAGCGCTTTCTCATGTCCCGCTTCGATCTCGCGCCGGATCATCTCCTTGGTATTGGCGACTACAGCGACCATTAGTCCTACCTGCTTATAGCGTGGAGTTACTTCTTAGCAGTTCGAGCAAATCACGCTCGCGCGGTGGGTTTGCAAAAACCTGCATCACGGTCAAGCCCTTCTTGTTGAGAAGATAGAAGACTTCCAGTTCGTAACCTCGATACAATACGCTTCTTTGAAAATCGAGAAGCGGACTCCCGCCCACGAGCAGCCTGCGGTTTTCGTCGAAATCGAAATCGCCGCCTTTGCCCACATAATCGGCATAACCCTCCACAAGCCACGTAGGATAGCGAAGTTCCATCAGCTGGCCAAAAGCGCTCGCTTCCATTGCATGCGTTGTTTCGTGGGCGATGAAATAAGAAAGTGGCCGATGCTCGGCATCGGAAATGGGTCCAGGCCCCGGAGAGTAGATCCGGTTGGAGGCGATATCCGAGGCTCGGATGAAAACGTTGGGTGTCAGCCATGTGTAGGTTTGTCCACCTGCTTTGCTGTGAAAAAGGAGTTGTATTCGCCACGACGCATTGCAGAAAAAGACTCGGATCTTTCTCTCCGGATCATAGAGTTCGGACGTGCGCAGCCGCCGTGTCGCATCGTCGAGCACCTGCGTAATATGCGGAGCAATGGGCTGGTCTGACCAGATTTCATAGTTCTGGTAGACCGTGTGGTTCGAGAACAAAGGCTGGGGATATGCCAGCACGCATGCGCGTGCAAGCACAATAAATGCGACCGCCATGGCCGCGCACTTGACGTACCTAATCGCCGGACGGCCATTTAAGCTGTGTCTTTGCGGCACGGCAGAGACATGATCCATTTTCGATTCCATCCTGATTGCCTTCCATAACTGAACTGAGGTCAGATATCACGGATACAATGGCGAGGGCGACTAGCCAACACTCGTGCTTGGACAACTAGGTTTTTTGCAGCCGGCAACCAATTTCGTTCGAATCGTTCTTGCCATTGGAATCGCCAAATATTTGCCCTTGTCCCTTCTCTGCGAAGTTAGAGGGTGCATAAGTGGCTTTCTCACACTCCAAGGGTGGGCTCGCGCAAGTGCAATGTCTATCATTGAGGCAGTCGTGCTCATTAGTACAATCATATACAACGCTTGGAAATCATCTTTTCAGATCCTTCATCTTTGCGCATCTTCGCGCCGTTCTATGTGAGTTTGCAGTTATTCCCGAGAGTGACACGAGTAAGCTTTGGAAGCGTGTTCACATAAACCTGAATCAGGCACGAACTAGTTGCCGACATAATCTATAACCGCAAGACGCCAACAGTCTATGACCGCTCTAACCTTATCTGTTAGACAGAACCGCGACTTTATTGAAGTTCACATATTATTAGGGTGATAACCGCTTCCCCAGGTCGCTACACCGGCCATTTTCGGTCCACATGATTGCCACAACATTCTGCAATGCTTAATAGGTTCCAACAGACTAACGGCGACATCGCCGGCCCATGTTCCTACGAGAGCCTGATCACCATCCCCTTTGGTCAGGCTATATAGCTGGCTGTCTTATTTGTCGTCGCCCTTTGACGATAGCAGTAGCGCGCGGATGTTCGTCATACACACGAACCTTTCGTTTGGTCCTATTGGTCATTCTTGATCGGTGTACTGAGACGATAACAGACAAACTAGCCAGTAACCCTGCTTCCTGTCTGTAGAAGAGTGGTCATAGTCAATGAATGCAGTTGCACCACCGTGACTTCTGCATATCTGGAGGTGTTTTCGTGAAATCAATCGAACAAAACTGGATCATTTGTTTTGTTACAGTATTCCTGCTTTACCCAGGATGCGCATTTGCACAAAGCCCGTCGCTTTTGACGAGCACATCCTCGGTTCCTTCCTGTGGTCAACTTGATGACGGACTCATTCATATTCCGCCCAACTACAACACCTTTACTCCGTCCGCTGAAGGCCAAAGTTATGTCGATCAGCAATACGGCTGCACAATCACCCGCTTGACCGACAGCATGCTTGACAGTCCGATCCTGCCTCGACATCACTACTACTCAACCCTCACTCCGTTCAATGCTAATTCCACCGAAATCATGATCTTTCTGGACAATGGCACTAACGAGATCAGAGACATTCGCGGCAACATTGTTGTCCCGGTTGCGAGCATGCCCGGCTCAAACACCGGGGTCGAACCCTGGGACCCAATCAATCCCAATGTGTTTTACTATGTCAACGGTAACCAATTCCTGAAAGCTACGATTTCCGGCGGAGAGGTCGTTACCACCGTTCTGCATACTTTTTCAGCCTACAATGAAGTTCTCATACCCGATGAAGAGGACTTGACCGACGACGGAACGAAGATCTGGCTCATCGGCAATCCCGGCACCGAATGTGCAGGCACCGGTGTTCTTTACGACCCGTCGACCGACACTGTGATTTCACAGTCTCTTGCGTTGAGCAGTTGCCACAAAGTCCAGATATTTCCCTCGGGAAAGATGCTTTGTACCAACTGCAATGGCAATCAGGTCACAATCTACAATACGGACGGGAGTCTCTACTGGAATCCTCCGTATACTGAATCGGCACACGGCGAGGTAGGCACGGACCTTCAGGGACGCGAAGTGTTGATCCACACAGCCAACGGAGTTGCGTCTCTCAATGCCTGCGCGGATCTATGGAGCAGCCTGACGGTCATAGACATCAATGCAAAGGTCCCGGTGAACTGCCTGATCACCGGAATTCCGGCGTGGCACGTAAGCTACCGGGACAGTTCTACGGGTTGGGTTGCTCTTTCTTTCTTTGACTCAGGAACGTGTCCGGATTACTCTTGCTTTTATCCGCAAGACTTGATCTCCACCTGGCAGAGCTTGTGGACCCATTATGCCGAAGAAGTCGTTCTGGTAAGAATAGACGGCTCGCAGGTTCAGCGGCTTGCCCACCATCGTTCTCGGAGCGCCGAGTATTATTGGGCCCAGTCTCACGCAGCTATCAGCCGAGACGGCAAGTATATCGCCTTCGACAGCAACATGGACATCAGCAATTCAGGCTTCGTCAGCCCCAATCAGTATGGTGATGTCTATTTGATCCCTGCTCTGTCAGGAACAGGAACATCCGCATTAACGATTTCGCCGGCTGCAATCGCTCTCAACGCTGGAGGATCGCAGACGTTTAGCGCGAGCGGCGGGACTTCTCCTTACACCTTCAGCATTGCGACCAACAACTCCAGCGGAACAATCAATGCTTCCACCGGTGCCTATGTGTCCGGCGCTAAGGGCGGAGTCACCGATACTGTCCGGGTTGCAGACTCTTCCGGCAACACCAGCAATGCCACAGTCACGGTGCGGGCGGCTTTAGCGATTTTCCCGGCATCAGTGTCCGTAAGCACGGGAGGATCGCAGACGTTTAGCGCGAGCGGCGGGACTTCTCCTTACACTTTCAGCATTGCGACCAACAACTCCGGCGGAACAATCAATGCCTCCACCGGTGCTTATGTGTCCGGCGCTAAGGGCGGAGTCACCGATACTATCCGGGTTGCAGACTCTGCCGGAAACACCAACAATGCCACAGTCACGGTGCAGGCGGCTTTAGTGATTTCGCCTGCATCAGTGTCTGTAAACGCGGGAGGATCGCAAACGTTTAGCGCAAGCGGCGGGACTTCTCCTTACGCTTTCAGCATCGCTACCAACAACTCCGGCGGAACAATCAATGCTTCCACCGGCGCCTATACGGCAGGTTCCACGGCAGGCGTATCCGATACCGTCCGGGCAACGGATACTGCCGGCAAGACCAGCAATGCCACAGTCACGGTGCGGGCGGCTTTAGCGATTTTCCCGGCATCAGTGTCCGTAAGCACGGGAGGATCGCAGACGTTTAGCGCGAGCGGCGGGGCTTCTCCTTACGCTTTCAGCATCGCTACCAACAACTCTGGCGGGACAATCAATGCTTCCACCGGAGCTTATACGGCGGGATCCACGGCCGGCTTATCCGATACCGTCCGGGCAACGGATGCCACCGGAAACACCAGCAATGCCACAGTCACGGTCACGGTAAACACGAGCGCCTGCGCCACAATCGCGAATGTTCAAGTAGTATCGGCAGCCACTACATCCACGACAAGTCAATCAGCGTCGATCAAGGAAACCGCAGGCAATCTGCTTGTAGCTGCCGTTTACTGGAACGGATCCGATACTGTCTCTATTTCCGATAGCGCGGGAAACACCTGGAACAGTGTTCCGGTGCAAAACAACTCTACAACCGCAACAGATGTCCGCATTTGGTATGCCCAAAATATCAATGGCGGCACAAATACAGTCACGGTGACGCAGCCATGGTCGGTCAGTATTGGTTTCTACTTGATCGAATATTCAGGCATCGCGGCCACCAATGCTCTGGATGTAACCAGCGGAAAGATCGCCTCCGCTGCTTCCCACTCCCTTGATACCGGTAACCTTACGACCACGGGATGCCGTGATCTTGTAGTCGGGCTATTCGCCGATACCTGGGGAACCGGCACGATGACCACAGGAACCGGCTGGATCAGTCGAGGCACGGATCCCAATTTCTACTCGATGGTTGTTGACAATTCGCCAGGAGGAACCGGAACAGTCGATCCAAAAGCGAGCTTGTCAGGCTCCAACTCGGATGCTGCCTGGGCTGCAACTGCCGCAAGTTTTAGGGCCAAGCAATGAGACCCAAAAAAGCAAAACCCCGCGAACGCGGGGTTTTGTCTATGGGAACAAGAACGATTTGGGGAAGTCAGGCGGGCCTGTGATCCACCACAGACCCGGTGTGAACTCGCAAGGATTCATGGAGAAACGGTGAGATTTGCCGTGGGAGTGGCGCTCTGGTAAGAAGCCGAGAACGTGACGGCGGTTGATTGCGGAACGGCGCTAGTGTTCACAACGAAGGTCGCCGTGGTGGATCCCGAGGAAAGAGTCACCGTGTTTGGCACACTGGCGACTGCCGTGTCGCTGCTCGATAAGGAGATCAGCGCGCCGCCGCTTGGCGCCGGACCGTTTAGCTCCACAGTAGCACCTGGGAATTGTTGTCGCTGCCGAAGCCGGAGCCATCCAGGTGGACGTCATCTGCCCAGACAAGGTTGGTGTTGCCGCTGGAATCCTCAACGTTCTGTATGGAATTTACCGCGCCGTCCGTCTGGACAGAGTTTACTGGGGGAGAGAAAGTAACACCCCCATAGAAACTCACTTGCTCTCGCAATCCGGAGAATCCCTGATTTATGCCGTGCAAGAAGTCCGCAACAGCGTGTAGGCCAAAATGTTCGACGAACATGGAGTAAACTGCGTATGGAATTCGTGCATCAGCTTGATGTCCACCGTCGCCCGGAGAAGCGCACCAAAAGCCAGAGACCGCTTTAACCTCATCAGCCAGTACAGAGCCGCGAATTTAGGTAGCCGACAAATTAACATCAATACCATTCGTCCATGTACCGCCGAGAATCTGGTGCCCCTCCCTTTGGTCAAGTCTGCATCGCCGGTTGTCTCATTTGCCATCATCCTTTTGACGATGGCAGTAATGACCGGATGTTCGTCATACACATGAACCTTTCCCTTAGTTCTATCGGTCAACCGTCATCCGCGTACTGAGGCGATACAACAGATAATAAAACACACAGTAAAACAGACAAACTAGGCAATGGTCCTGCTTCCTGTCTGTAGAAGAGTGGGCCCATAGTCAATGAGTGCAGTTGCGCTACCGCGACTTTTGCATATCTGCATATCTGGAGGTTCTTTTCTTGAAATCAATCGGACAAAAATGGATCATCCGCTTTATTACAATCTTCCTGCTTTACTCAGGATGCGCATTTGCCCAAAACCCGTCGCCTTCGACGAGCACATCCTTAATCCCTTCCTGTGGTCAGCTTGATGACGGACTGATTCATGTTCCACTGAACTACAACAGCTTCAGTCCACCCGCCGAAGGCCAGAGTTATGTTGATCC
>Ga0207068_1132_pt1 | contig 21139 bp, 20 predicted proteins | sample Alteio_BWMinCont_23_FD_153475 | JGI IMG/M metagenome (GOLD analysis project Ga0207068, IMG submission 153475) | Enriched cells from forest soil in Barre Woods Harvard Forest LTER site, Petersham, Massachusetts, United States -... | ecosystem: Environmental > Terrestrial > Soil > Temperate forest >... | reverse complement strand
CTGGCTTGACGATTCCAATGGAACGTGCCATTTCGATTACTTTTGACTCCGGAACGATCGATGCTCGTGAAATAACTGTATTCGATCTTTTTTGAAGGAGGAAAAGATACATCGTTTCATTGATGTTCAATCTACGTTGAATATTAAGAAGGCCTCTCTGTTTTACAGGCAACCCTTTGATGTCTCCAATATAGTTCTGGATCTCAATCTCAAAACCTGCAATTTTTTGCTTCAGGGCAACTCTTAAATTTCCAATGTACACTAATAGGTTTTTCCTAAGCTCATCAATCCTCTTATCTAATTCTTTTATGGCCGGACTCCCTTCCTTTGCTGTAGAAAGCGCTGCATTTCTGGAGATTTGGAGGGAGTATAACTCATTCACCGCTTTTTGCAGAAAACCATCATCTCTAACAATGTAAACTGATGGAGGCAAAAACTCAGGATCCTTATCAGCAATTATATAATTCTCCAAATCGTCTAGAACAGAAACTTCCAGGCCTACACTAACTTTTTGTTCGTCAAACTTGCCTAGTTTATTGAAATATTCAGTCCCTTCCTTATCAAGGTCCAGTATAGCATGTTTTTCCTTATACCCTTGCATCGTATCTTCCATACTATTCAACTGACCAGTCACCTCGTTCATCTGGCGGTCAATGTACCTCATCGTATTTGAATTAATCTCATACCGAGACTTCATTGTGTTTTCAATATAAACTCTGGAAAGCGTATCCAGGAAAACAACGGCGCGCTCCGGAATCACATCTTGTAAAGTCACCTCCAATATATTCGTGTAATCAGGATTTTTAACCTCCATATTGTTCTGGAAGGTATATACTCTGGAAGCTGGGTTGTGGATCTGAACCAGGTAGTTCATTTGCTTTAACCCGGCATTGGAAGAACCCAGAAAACTACCTGATTTATAAACGACAAAGCGAAAATCAGCCTCGGTAAATTCTTTATCAAAATATCCAATTCTACTCTCTTCCTTCCCATACTTCAGGTAATTGATCCGGAAAGAGTTTTCATCCAGAATTTTAAATTTCATTTCTTGTTCAAACAAGGCTGGATTAATATTAAGAACTTTCACCCGGAAAGGCATCCCTGTAAAGACCTCAACGGTCTTTATCCGTCCGACAAGGAAATAGGATACGTTTAAATCAAGCCGGTCAAGAGCTGCCTTCACCAAATCATAGGATCGGATGACTCTCGTTTCATTGGTATTATCAACATAGGTCTGCCCGGTTCCGTATGACCCAAAGCCTTCATTAATAATGCTGGATGCGTTTACATCATTTTGAGATTTAATCAGAATCTGAGTTCTCGCAGCAAAGACATCAGTTAATTTATAGGCATAGATATAACCTGCGCCGAAGAAAACAGCCACGGAAATAATAGGGATATACCAGTTTTTGGCAATGAGTCGCCAAATTCCTATAATATCACTTAGGTTTATTATTCCTGTGTTTTTTGAAGCGGCCAAATCAAAGAGGTTTTAATGAAGAAAATCGAGCAAATTTATAAATTCATTCATTACCAAGTCTAGATCATCGATCTTTTAAGTAAAATATCGTCGGTTACCAAAATTTGTGTAATTAATCCGAAAATTAAAATAGTTTTTTGGATTCCCTTTTTAAATACTTATCTTTGCTGTAAGCAATAACAGAATGAAAAATCTTCAAAAAACTTACATTCTTTTTTTCCTACTTTTACTGACTCCTATTGATGTCATTCTAGGTGCTGGTCCCCCGCCCCCTCCACCAAATCCAGGTTGCTGGCCACCCCCTTGTATTCCCATTGACGGAGGTGTTTGTTTCCTGATCTTTGCTGGTCTTGCGCTGGGTGCATTTAAAATTTACACTTCTTTCAAGCGCAAAGCACTTTAAACCTCCTGGGATGTCTGGCTTTCTGAAAAACCCGCTCCTCAGATTCCTTTTTTTCTTTATTCTCCTCTATACTTCGTGGTACTTGTTGTACGAAATGGTTATTAATCCGAATGGAAAGTTCGACTCCTTCGTAATCAACCTCTCTGTAACCGTAACAGATCGCCTCCTGAAATTATTGGGATTTGTTACATTTACTACCCATTCCGAAACCATACGTACCATTGGTATTGATGGGACGCATGGCTTATGGATTGGAGATCCTTGTGACGGAATTACCCTGTTTGCCCTCTTTACGGCTTTTATTGCCTCATTTCCAGGACCCTGGAAGAAAAAGTGCTGGTTTATTCCACTCGGGATTATAGGTATTTTTCTAATGAACATCCTAAGAATCACCTGTTTATGCATGATTGTTAAATACAGGCCTTCCCTGCTTGCTCTGAATCATGACTATATTTTCAAAATAATCGTTTATTCATTCATTTTTGGACTGTGGATCCTATGGGTTAATCGTTTTTCTTCAATAAGCGCACTAAAGTCCGGGAAATGAAAGGATTTCGGACTATTACTGCACTTTTTCTAGTCATTTTATTCCTGGTCTTTGGCTTCGTTCGGGATTTCGTTTTTATAAACCTGAATGAACAAGCAAGCGTCACCTATTACCATTCCATAGAGTCTCATGTCAGTGCCTCCCTGCATTTTCTTTCTGCCTATACATACCCACAACTTTTTGCTCTGAAATGGATCCTGACCATTGCGTTCGCCCTGTTGTTCATGGGTCTTACTATAGCCATAGTAAGATTATTTTATAAGGAAAAAATATTTCTGTACCTCACTATGATCGCTTATGGTGTCTTGTTTCTCCTGGCTGCCATTTTTTTTATTCTTGGGCAAATCATACCACTTCAATTGAATGGGTACCTCATTTCCCGTTTTTTAATGGGTATCGCAGAGGGCCCGGTCGTCCTGATGGTCCTTCTACCCGCCTTTAAGCTTTCTTTGTGGAGAAGGTCATTGCAGAAATAAAACCCCATTTACTTTGAACAGTTTCATACATTTGCGGGGCTTTTAAAACCAATCCTATGAGCAAGAAAGACACCGTCATTTTCAATTTGATTAAAGAAGAACAACATCGGCAGCAGTTTGGGATCGAACTCATCGCTTCTGAAAATTTTGTAAGTGATCAGGTTATGCAGGCGATGGGGTCTTGTCTGACCAATAAATATGCCGAGGGACTTCCTGGCAAACGATATTATGGAGGGTGTGAGGTAGTAGATAAAGTAGAACAATTAGCCATAGATAGAGCCAAAGTACTCTTCAATGCAGAATGGGTTAATGTGCAACCCCATAGTGGAGCTCAAGCCAATTTTGCAGTAATGCTGGGCTGTCTGAAACCTGGCGATACCATATTAGGATTTGACCTAAGCCATGGAGGACACCTAACTCATGGTTCTCCTGTCAATTTCAGCGGAAAACTTTACCATCCAACTTTTTATGGAGTAGACCAAAAGAATGGCAGGGTTGATATGAAGAAAGTCGAAGAAGTTGCACTCCGGGAAAAACCAAAAATGATAATTTGTGGTGCCTCCTCCTATTCGAGGGACTGGGACTACAAAGGATTTCGTAAAATTGCGGATAAGGTAGGAGCCTTGTTGCTTGCAGATATTTCACATCCTGCTGGCCTGATTGCAAGGGGAATTCTGAACGATCCTCTTCCTCATTGCCACATTGTTACCACTACAACCCATAAAACGCTTAGGGGACCTCGCGGAGGAATGATCATGATGGGGAAAGACTTCGTTAACCCATGGGGACAAACGACCCCGAAAGGGGAACCTAAGATGATGTCTGCAGTACTTGACGGAGCTGTATTCCCTGGCACACAAGGAGGGCCGCTGGAACATGTTATTGCAGCCAAAGCTGTAGCGTTCGGAGAAGCGCTCGAGGAAAGTTTCATGAAATATGTTATCCAGGTTCAAAAGAATGCCAAAGTAATGGCGGATTGCTTTATGAAAAAAGGGTATGAGGTCATATCAGGAGGAACAGATAATCATTGTATGTTGATTGATCTTCGCTCAAAAAATCTGTCCGGAAAATTCGCAGAAAACATTCTGGTTAAGGCTGACATTACAGTCAACAAAAATATGGTTCCCTTTGATGATAAATCCCCTTTTGTTACTTCAGGAATGAGGGTCGGTACTGCGGCAATCACCACCCGTGGAATGAAGGAAAAACATATTCCAAAAATCGTTGACCTCATTGATCAGGTGCTTACCTGCGGGGAGGATGAAAAAGTAATAAGCGAGGTGAAGAAAAAAGTAAATGCGATGATGAAAACATTTAAGATTTTCGCATATTGATTTTCTGAACAAAGGCTTCAATAACTTATATACAGCGTTTCCTCCATATCAATTTGAATCTTTTAGTTCTGGAAGTCTTTATGTAAAATGATTCTCATCTGAATAATGGCAACATTCTTCCTTGGTTCAATTCGTCTTGAAAAAAATTAATTGCATTTCTTCTCCAGATTTTATTAGCTATCAAATTCAACTGATCTAATACCGGTTTGTCATCAACCATGCATTTATCTGTGGATCCAAGCACACTGTTTTCGGAAATAATTTCTTCTCCAGATTCCTTTGCCTCCTCCAGAACCTTTCTTACACTCGAGCTTCCTTTTTTACATGCATAAAAAAGCAGGTTTCTTCCACTCTCTCCCTCACCGGCAGGCATCAGGCAAATATCAAAATCAGAATCCAGTAGAGTTCTGAAAACCGCTCTCATTCCAGCTCCAGCCTCCCCTGTAATAAATCCAGGTGCATTAATGATTAGCAAACCATCCGGATTAAGCAGGGATTTGATTTCAGAAAACGCCTCCTTTGTAAAACAATGACCTGGGGTTTCTTCTCCTTTGAAGAGATCCAGAATTACAAAATCATATTTGCTTGTTGTGGTTCTGATAAAATGCCGCGCATCATCGATGTGAACAGGAATGGAAGGATCCAGCCCATAAAATGCATGCGAGATAAATACCATCCGTGAATCCAGTTCGCAAGCTTCAACCTGAAATCCCTCTGCGTGGAGTTCCTGAGCAAGTATACCTCCGCCAAGCCCACATACCAATACTTTTCGGTTCTGCCCAGCTCTGGGAATATGATGGAGAATTTGTTCCATATAACCAAAGAGATGCAAACTGTCGGGCAGAGTGCTTTTGCGGGTCTGCCAGATCCTGTTTGCGAATAAGACCCGGTCATTACTCTTCACCGGTGAACCCTTTTTAAACTCTTCAGGGTAATCGGCTACGATTAATTGTCCCATCAATCCTTCACTCTGGTAAAGGATTTTGATCTTTTCAGTCTTTTGACTTTTCCCTGCCTTGCAAATAACAATTGTCAGCATTAGAATCAGTCCGATCAGGAAATAAAATCTGTTTTTTGCTTTTATTACCAACCAGCACAAGGGAATTAGAGAAAGTACCATTCCAAGACAGATACAGGGCAGGCGAAGTCCAAATTCGGGTATCAGCCAAAACCCTGTTATCAAAGTTGAAAATATTCCTCCAATGGTAGATACTGCATAGACCGCCCCAGCCGCTTTCCCAGCTTGACCTTGCTCGGGTTCGAGAGCATGAATAATCAGTGGCGCTACCATTCCCATCATAAGAACAGGAGGAAGCAAAAAAAATGTGGTGCATAAGATAACGGAAGGTAGAAGAGCATGCTTACCCGAAAGGGAGAGGATCATCTCCGAGCTAACAGGCATCAACATGATAAATAAAGCGGCTATTAGCACCACCACATAAAGGGTTCTTGGTTTGTTGTTCCTCGCTGAAATCAGACCACCCAGAAAATAACCGGATGCAAGCCCACCAAGGGTGACAGCCATCACTGCTGACCAAACATAGAGTGATGAGCCGAAATAGGGGGCCAGCATTTTTGCTCCAATCAGTTCAGCTGACATAACGGATGCCCCTTCCAGGAGAGAAAGGAGATAAAGCAGGCCAATCTTCGGTTTTAAAGCTCCCAAAATAAATCAGAGGTATGTGCGGTTGCAAATTAAGAATTTCTGTGCCAAAACTTCAATCTCAGTCTCGTTCTTATCTGGCATGGCGCCTTCTTTATCTTTAAAGATTGTTTGGTGTAAAGCGAATGCCATCCTCTTTCCGAATCCGCCAAGGAATGACTATTTTTGTCAAATGATTTTCATGCAGACTACTACAAGTCAGACATTTATGGAAGGTATTGGGCCAACCCTCATCGCTGCTGGACTTTTTCTTTTTCTATCCTTTACTGCCGGGTGTTTAGCCTGGGCAGCAGGGAGATTTACCTTGGGCAAGAAGTCACCTTCCGGTTTAATCCTCGTCCTCTTTTCAGCAGTTGGCGGTCTCATCGGCATCTCATTGCACTTTTATGCTTGCCAGTATATGAGTGCAAGCGCAGATCAGAAAGGTTTCAGTTTACTCATTATGTTTACTATGTTTTCCTTCTTTGTTTTCATCAATATGCTTGCTTTTCCGATCCTATTTCTAATTATGAGGAGTAAAAATCTCAAAATAAGAGAACTGCAGGAGGAATTGAAGAAGAAAGGCTAATTTTACCGGTACTCTTGAAAGGACAATAAGGTGTTCGGTCAAATGAACAGAACATCCTCCTCTTTTAAATTGATTTTACAGCATGATTAAAGCAAACAACCCTGAACTTAAATCCTGGATTGAGGTTGAGAAGGACTCTGACTTCCCGATTCAAAACCTTCCATTTGGTATATTTAAACGGGAAGGAAAGCTACCGCGGGTCGGAGTAGCTATCGGAACATATGTTCTTGACCTTGCAGAAGTAGCATTAGGAGGCTACCTCCGTGAACTCCATGTCAATCTGCAGATATTTGAAAACAATCATCTGAATCAGGTCATTGCCATGGGGAAGGAAAAATGCAGGTTGTTGCGCCAAACGATATCCGAACTATTGGAGGCCGGAAATCCGGAACTCCGAGATCATCCGGAAAGGCAGAAAAGGATTCTTCACAAAATGAGCGATGTACAAATGCTCCTTCCGGTAAGAATCGGAGATTATACTGATTTTTATTCGAGCATCGATCACGCAACAAACATCGGAAAAATGCTTCGGGACCCTTCAAATGCACTTCTTCCTAATTGGAAACATCTTCCTGTTGGGTATCACGGGAGATCTTCTTCCATCTGCATTTCCGGGCATAGCTTTCACCGTCCTAAAGGTCAGTCCAAGCCTCCCGACAGCGATCAACCTGTATTTGGACCTACCAAGGCACTTGATTTTGAACTGGAAACAGCCTTTATAATTGGACAGTCCACAGCTATGGGAGAAAGTGTGACAACAGCACAGGCTGACCATTTTATCTTTGGGATGGTACTTTTCAATGACTGGAGTGCACGCGATCTTCAGGCCTGGGAGTATGTACCCCTGGGTCCATTTCTCGCTAAAAACTTCGCCTCCACTATTTCTCCATGGATTGTGACCCTGGATGCTCTGGAACCATTTCGTGTGCCTGGTTATAAGCAGGAACCAGAGGTACTTCCTTATCTTAAATACGAAGGCGATAAGAACCTTGACATTAAACTGGAAGTCTTAATCAAACCGGAACATGGAGAACCATGTTCCGTAACCCAATCTAACTACCGGTATATGTATTGGACCATGGAACAACAACTGACCCATCATACCTGCAATGGCTGTAATATTAATGTCGGGGATATGATGGCCTCCGGAACAATCAGCGGACCAACACCGGATACTTATGGTTCCATGATGGAATTAACCTGGAGAGGAAGCAACCCTCTCAAACTCTCTGACGGAACAGAAAGGAAATACATTAACGATGGTGACACCGTAATTATTAAAGGTTATTCAGAAAAAAATGGAGTTAGAATAGGGTTTGGAGAATGCAAGGCTAAAGTTCTACCTGCCACCACACCAATCTAAACTTGATCAACGTGTATTCAAAAAAAGCATTCACACTCCTTGCTCCAGCCATTTTTCTCCTGTCACAGCTATGGGCACAGGATATTGTTGTATACGCCAATGGCACATTAGGAGTGAACAGAAGTTATGCTTCCATAGGAGCCAAGTATTATTACAAGAGAACATCAATAATTAGTTTTGAATTTGGCGGAGGATTGATGGGCACTCAAAACGAAACTGCGGGTAACTCCCAGAACATCAGCGGACAAAACGGGTTTGAGGCTTCCATATCATCCAGCATGGTTATCGCCCCCGATCCTAATGTTCCTGACCACATGTATCTGGCAAAGATTACGACCCGCTTCACAGGTGAATTTTTCAGAGCAAGCTATGAATGGAGATTCCCTTCCTCAAAAAGCGGATATTCAGGCAGGCCTAAAGGCTTTCACATGGGAGTCGAATTCGCATACTTTGATATGATTCAAAGACAAGCAGTGGAATTCAGGTCCGTTTCAACTCCTGAAGCATACGATTTCAGTGGAACAGCTCGGGCGGTGGTGGTTGCACCTGGATTACGCCTAGGCTATGATCTGGTTCTGTTTCAAAATCTCTTAGTTTCTCCTGAAGTTGCAACCCCCCTCTATATCCCAATTGGAAACAAGTCTAAATCGAATGGCCCTTTTGCGAAAGAGGGTATTGATTTCCGGCTTGGTATTGGCTGGTTTATACACTAAAAAGAAGATGAAAATACAAGCCCTCCTCTTATTCCTGATGCTATCATCTATAGGCTACTCTCAGCCTTCAGAGGAGTCGGCAACCGAAAAGATCCAGGCACTAAAAAAAGGCTTTCTCCTGGTCAGACTTAAAACGGGGGATCTTCAGGCTAAAGCCCTTGAAAGAGCCGGCAGTAAGGCAGAAGCAGCCATATATCTTCAAAAAAGAAATGAGGAGAACAAAGTTATTGTACAGGCTTTTACCATGCATTTCCGGTTTTGCCCGGTTTACTTTTGCTACAGTTCGGCTTCAGATACAATCAAGCAGGGATATTTCAAAGGTATGCTACTGAATTCTTCCCTGCAGGCAGATACGAGTCTTGTTCCCACCGCCTCCTATTTTCTTACTGCTGAATTTGGTTTTACAGACGTTCAGCAACGGGAAGGGTTGATTATGATGGATCGTAATTTCAATCAGTTAAATTCTCCATTCCCGTTTTTAGTGACCAGATATGAAGGAGTTGCCAAAAAAAGGACCCAGGAAGAGATGATCATCAGATTGGACCAGCAGTTGATGGCCTTCTACGAAAAAAAATAAGTAAATTTGTATAATTGATTGCACACATTCCCAGCTATTATTGAATGGAGAAGAACCCGGCTATTGACCTTGAAGCTGAAAAAAAAGAAATTCTAAAACGCTACAGGAGCCTTTTGCAAGCTTGCAGAAGACGCCTGGAAAAAGGCGATAAAGAAATAATCCGTAAGGCTTTTGAAATTTCTCTGGAAGCGCATAAAGATATGCGCCGTAAGTCAGGCGAACCCTATATTTATCATCCTATTGCCGTTGCGCATATCTGTGCTGAAGAAATCGGACTTGGAACGACTTCAGTGGTTTGCGCCTTGCTGCATGATGTGGTAGAGGATACGGATCTTACACTCGAAGATATCCGGGGACTTTTCGGAGATAAAGAAGCTAAGATTATTGATGGGCTTACAAAGATTGCCGGTGTTTTTGATCAGAGCAGTTCCCTTCAAGCTGAAAATTTCAGAAAGATGCTGCTTACCCTTTCTGATGATATAAGGGTAATCCTGATTAAGCTTGCAGACAGGCTTCACAATATGCGGACTCTGGATTCCATGGCCAGAGACAAGCAGCTGAAAATAGCCTCAGAAACCCTTTATTTATATGCTCCCCTTGCTCACCGCTTAGGCCTCAATGCTATAAAATCAGAGCTGGAAGATCTCGGACTCAAATTCACAGAGCCTGATGTATACCATGAAATTGAACAAAAACTGCAGGAGTCTGAACCGGAGAGAAAAAAATTCATTAATAAATTTATTGTTCCCATCAAGGATACCCTCGAAGAAGGAGGGTTGAAATTTAAGATTCTTGGCAGGCCTAAATCGATTTTTTCTATTTACCACAAAATAAAGAACAAAGGCGTTCCTTTTGAAGAAATATATGATCTGTTCGCCATCCGGATTATTATTGAATCAGAAGCCGACCGGGAGAAAGCTGATTGCTGGCGTGTGTATTCAATTGTGACTGATTTTTATCATCCCAGCCCAGAGCGGCTGCGTGACTGGATTTCCACTCCAAAGGCAAACGGCTATGAATCCCTTCACACCACGGTAATGGGACCTGATGGGAAATGGGTGGAAGTACAGATCAGGACCGTCAGAATGGATGAGCTCGCTGAAAAAGGTTATGCTGCTCACTGGAAATATAAGGAGGATGGAGCTGAACGGGAAAGCCAGTTGGAAGAGTGGATTCGGAAAATAAGGGAGCTTCTCGAAAGTCCTGAACAGAATGCACTTGACTTCATAGACGATTTCAAGCTAAATCTTTTTGCAGAAGAAATTTTCGTTTTTACTCCCAAGGGAGAAATGCGAACATTACCAGCCAATGCAACAGCTCTTGACTTCGCTTTTGACGTGCACACCAAAATAGGTGAGAAATGCATTGGTGCTAAAGTCAATCATAAACTTGTTCCACTCAGTCACTCATTAAAGAGTGGAGATCAGATAGAAGTGATTACCTCGAGCAAGCAAACACCAAAAGAAGACTGGCTCGGATATGTTGTTACAGCAAGGGCAAAAGCCAAAATAAAGAACGCTCTTAAGGAAGAAAAAAAGAAAAAAGCGGAAGAAGGAAGAGAAATTTTAGAGCGGAAATTTAATCATCAAAAGATAGAATTTACAGTTCAGAATATCAATAACTATGTAAACTATCTCCGCCTTCCCAGTGCCCAGGAAATGTTTATACGTGTTGCAATGAGCATGCTGGATCTGAAAACCGTTAAGGCATTTGGCAGAGATAAAGACAAAAAGCCCGTTAAGCAGAACGCTAAAACCGAAACCCACGCTCCATCGCTTGAGCAAATGGTGACCAACGTCCGCGGTAAATCCGACGCTCTCATTCTGGGAGAGAACCTCGACAAAATTGATTATAAACTCTCCCCCTGCTGTACACCCATTCCCGGGGATGATGTCTTCGGCTTTATTACTATTAATGAAGGCATTAAAATTCACAGAGTCAATTGCCCAAATGCCATCGCCCTGATGTCAAACTATGCCTATCGTATCGTTAAGGCGAAATGGATGAGCCAGGAATTACTCTCTTTCCTCGCCGGAATCCAGATTAATGGAATTGATGAAATGGGTATCGTCAACAACATTACCAAGGTCATTTCAAACGAATTGAATGTAAATATGCGTTCTATCAGTTTCGATACAAATGATGGCACATTTGAAGGAACAATTATGGTATTTGTTCATGACACAAAACACCTTACAGGTCTGATTAATAAACTCCGAAAGGTGCCAGGGGTACTTACCGTGAAACGAATCGACAGCAAAAACTAGAGACTGGATCAGTCTGGGCCTTTCGGTTTCTCCTCTTTCATGTGGTATTAATTGTTACCTTTAATCCTGCTTTTCAAGCCCGCCTCATGTCTGAGATAGAAATAAAAGAAAAAGTCAAGTCCCTCTTTTCAGAATACCTGGAAAAAAAGATGCACCGGAAAACACCGGAGCGATTTGCCATACTCAATGAAATATACAGTCGAAATGGTCACTTTGACATAGAAAACCTGTACATTCACATGAAAAACAAGAAGTACCGGGTGAGCCGTGCCACACTTTATAACACGATAGATTTATTGCTCGATTGCAACCTGGTAACCAAGCATCAGTTCGGAAAAAATCTGGCACAATTTGAAAAAGCTTTTGAATACAAGCAACACGACCACCTGATTTGTACTGATTGTGAACTCGTTTTAGAATTCTGCGATCCCCGGATCCAGCAGATTCAAAAAATGACCGGAGATATTCTCCAGTTTAATATTACAAATCATTCATTGAATTTTTATGGTCACTGCCGTGCATTGGAAAACACAGGCAAATGTGAACACATGAAAACTATTACTAAAAAGCAACTTACATGACTTTTTCTTACCAAACAGAACAACAATCTAATCTTGAAATTATCCATCTTGCCGGTGAACTGATCGACAAGACGCAGGCTTCTGAACTTTCGGCCAAAGTCGATGAATATATTTCTGAGAATAAAACAAAAATTATTTTTGACTTAAAAGAGCTTAAATATATTAACAGTTCTGGTCTCAATATTATGATTAACATTCTTTCACGGGTGCGAAAAGCGGGAGGTGAAATTGTCATCACCAATGTTTCCAGAAGAGTGAATGAGTTACTGATAATCACCAAATTGAATACAGTATTTACGGTTACGGAGAGCCTGGAGCTTGCCCTATCCAAATTCAAATAATAATTTCAAGAAGAGATGAAAGTTGATGTTTTATTAGGTCTCCAATGGGGAGATGAAGGAAAAGGGAAAATTGTCGACGTACTGACCCCTGGTTATGATATTATTGCCCGCTTTCAGGGAGGACCCAATGCAGGACATACGCTTGAATTCAATGGCATCAAGCATGTTTTAAATACAATTCCTTCTGGAATTTTCCATCCTACGGCAATCAATATTATAGGGAATGGGGTAGTTATTGATCCGGTTACTTTCAAGAAAGAAATAGATGCATTGGTGAAGATGGGGGTAGACGTAAAATCGAAACTCCGTATTGCAACACGAGCACATCTTATTCTCCCCACTCACCGTCTTTTGGATGCGGCTTCAGAAGCGCATAAAGGGAAAGAAAAAATAGGATCTACTTTAAAAGGCATCGGTCCTACCTATATGGACAAAACAGGGAGGAACGGACTGAGAATTGGTGAAATAAAAAACCCCAACTTCAAAGCTAAATACGATCATCTGGTCGCAAAACATAAAGAAATTCTGTCGGCATACAATTTTGAATACAATCTGGATGAGCTTGAACCGGCATTCTTTGAAGGCATCGCCCTTCTAAATACCCTGGAAACAATAAATTGTGAGCAGTATATCAATACCGCTCTGTTAGAAGGCAGAAAAATGCTTGCTGAAGGAGCCCAAGGCTCCCTTTTGGATATCGATTTTGGCTCCTACCCTTTCGTCACCTCCTCTAGTACTATTTGTGCCGGAGCTTGTACAGGGTTGGGTCTTGCGCCTGGAAGGATAGGTAAAGTATTTGGAATCTTCAAAGCTTATTGTACTCGGGTTGGAAGCGGACCTTTTCCAACAGAGCTTCATGATAACACCGGGGAGCGTATCCGGAAGAGCGGTAATGAGTTCGGATCTGTAACGAAACGTCCACGCCGGACTGGCTGGCTTGATATTCCTGCATTGAAATTTGCGATTATGATTAACGGAGTTACTGAGCTTATCATGATGAAAGCGGATGTCCTCAGTGAGTTTGAGCAGATTATGGTTTGTACGCATTATATGCATAAAGGAGAAAAAATAGATTACCTCCCTTACGATATCTCTCCTGAATTCGTTACTCCGGTCTATACAGAACTTAAAGGATGGAAGAAAGATCTCACAGGATTGCACAAACCAGAAGATATGCCAGAGGAGCTCTGTCATTATATCCGCTTTATTGAAGATAAAACGGGGGTTCCTATCCGGATTGTATCTGTAGGACCTGACCGCAAGCAAACACTGCTCCGGGATAAAGTTACGGCCTGATCCTTGCTACCCCCGTCGAATGATTAGTGGACCCCGAAGTTTCAATTTCAAATCTTGGCTATGCCTGGGATTAATCCTGACGTTGAGTATCGTTTCATTAAGTGCTCAGGTTCAGAAGGACCGGAAAAAACTTAAATTTTCTGCTGATGTAATTGAAGGCAGCAAACCCATAGGTGGAAAAGAAACCCGTCGTTTGTTAGGAAATGTTGTCTTTACCCAGGATAGCGTAATCATGTATTGCGACAGCGCCCATCTTTTTTCTGACAACTCATTAGATGCCTTCTCCAGAGTTCACATTCAACAGGGAGATTCCCTGAACCTATACGGAGATCTTCTCAAATATGACGGGAATAAACGATTTGCAAAGCTTGAAAAGAACATCCGGTTAATTGATAAAGGGATGTTACTGACCACCGAGCACATGACTTATGACGTCTCTAAAAAAACAGCCACTTATATAGAGGGAGGCATAATCCACTCCGAAGACAATGTCTTAACTAGCGAAACCGGTTACTATTATGCATCCGGACGAAAGCTTGCTTTCAAACGTAAGGTAGTTCTGACAAACCCCAAATACACAGTCAACTCAGACACCCTTCATTACAGCACTTCTTCAAAAATAGCTTGGTTTTTCGGTCCTACCTGGATAAGAAGCAAGGCCAACTCCATATATTGCGAAAATGGATTTTATGACACGTTCCACGATTTTGCTCAGTTTAAGCAGCATGCTTTTATTAATGCTTCCAAACAAACATTGAGGGGTGACAGTATTTTCTATGACCGGAAAACCGGTTTCGGGAAAGCTTTAGGAAATGTGACTATCACCGATACAAGCCAACATGTGGTGGTGACAGGAGATTATTCTACTCATAGTGAGCTAACAAACATATCGTATGTAACCGGTCATGCTCTTCTCATGCAAATCAGTAAAACAGATACTTTGTTTCTGCATGCCGATTCGTTAAAAGCAACCGCAGTGACTGATTCGGTGGCCCTTGCAAAGCTGAAGGAAAGTCGGCTGACCAGAGGAGAAAAACAAGAGTTGAGCAGAGACAGCTTTCCAATGATCAGGACCATGTATGCCTATCACAAAGTGAAATTTTACCAACCCCAACTTCAGGGGAGATGTGATTCTCTTAAATATGCTTATAATGACTCAACGATGTACCTTTATCTCCAGCCGATTCTCTGGTCAAAAGAAAATCAGATGACTGGAGAGCGGATTGAAATAAAAAGCGGGAACGGTGTTCTGCAGGTATTGAAAATGTATTCTTCCTCTTTTATTATTTCCAAAGAAGATAGCGCACGTTTCAACCAGGTAAAAGGAAAAAACCTGACGGGTTACTTTAAAGACAACAAATTGAGGAAAGTATATGTCGAAGGAAATGGGCAAACCATTTACTATGCAAAGGAGAAAAACAAGCGGACCGGTGTTAATAAAGCCGACTGCAGCGATCTTCTGATCTACCTCAAAGATAACCAGGTTGAAAGTATCACACTGCTTAACAAACCCGACGGAACCATGTATCCTCCTCTGGAACTCGACCCCAAAGAACTTCGTTTAAAGGATTTCAAAGATTTGAGTCGGTACCGTCCTAACGGAGTTAATGATCTATTTATCTGGTAGCCGAAAGAATTTTAGAAAAAAACCTACCACCATTCTTTTTCGTCCCTCCAACTCAGTATTCTTGCATACGAATGCTAAATTTTATCTCCTAAATTTTTCCAGGGGGAAGGCTAAACTTATCCTCATACCCTTGAAATCATTATCTGACGCCTTAATATATATATGAACATTCATTATATGATCTCATAAATGAAATATTGTATGCTTGTAATTCAAAATCTTTCCTATATTTGCCTCATAGTTCCAACATCATAACCAAACCATTTACTCACACACAGTCACGCCTTGCGTGACAATTAACGCTATTTCTAATGAAGAAGAAAGCCAAAACACCTGTAAAATCAGGAAAGACAGTCGACCCACGCGTTGTTGCAATCGGAGAAAAACTTAAGAAACTTCGCATCAAAAAGGGGTATCCTGCGTATGATTACTTTGCTTTTGAGCATGACATTTCCCGCGTTCTCTACTGGAGAATGGAAAAAGGAACCAACTTCACGATCGGTTCTTTCCTAAAAGTTCTAAGAGCTCATGACATGAGTATGAAGGAGTTTTTCAAAGACATTCGCTAACCTTCCAGGGGTTCCCCGAGAAGTCAAATATTTGCAGTTCGGAAAGGAGCATTTAAGTTAATGCTCCTTTCCCTGCTTTTTAGAAGTCTGTGATCTGTATTATGGAGTCTTATTCAGGCTTTTAATAGCCGTGCATGCCAGCTCTGAGAAAGAGGCACGCGCCAGGATTGCTCAAGATCGGCTTTAGTGTTGACCAGATTATTAAAGACAATCGTTTCTTTACTTACTTTCCCTTCTTTCAGATGCTTTTCAAAAGCAGAAAGCGAGGCTGACTTCAGTATCCCTTCCTCTTCCCAGGCCACCACTGTTCTATCGAGCAGTGTAATCCCGAGTTCATTCTCTAAAGTCTGAATAAACCGAAATGATTTGTCAATTCCACATCCGCTGGCCGAAGCTGCAGCTTCATCAACCGCTATGATTACAAATCTGTTATAAAGAACTTCGGCTGTTGCACGCATTTTAAATCCGTGGGATGACCAGTCGTCTATAAATGCAGTAGCCAGTATATTGATTTGGGCTATCGAAGAAGGATCCAGCTCTTTATTTGCCTGATAAACCCATATCCGGGAATCAGGAGCCATTTCTGAGAGTTTCATATTGCAAAGATAGAAAGAAATAGGCGTTTATCTGGAAGTATAACCCATTTATGTAAAGGAAGAAATGTATTCGGAGTTTAAACTGTGAAAAGCACCTGGAGCATTCAAAGCTCGTTTGCTTGTGCAATCAGCTCTGCTATATCCATAACCTTCGTCTGCTGTTCCTTGTTGAAATGCTTAACACCGTCTGTCATCATGGTCATACAAAACGGGCAGCCTGTTGCTATGATTTCAGGATTTAGGGCAAGTGCTTCTTCCGATCGCTCGATATTGACTTCTTTATTTCCCTTCTCCGCATCCTTGAACATTTGCGCCCCCCCTGCTCCACAACAGAAACCTTTAGAACGGCTTCTTTTCATTTCCGCAAGTTCTGCATCCAATTTTTGAATGATCTCTCTTGGTGCTTCATAAACATCATTACCCCGACCCAGATAGCAAGGATCGTGAAAGGTTATTTTCTTTCCTTTAAATGCCCCACCGGTAACTTTGAGCATGCCTGAATCTAGCAATTGCTGGACCAGCTGGGTGTGGTGAATAACTTCGTATTCCCCTCCCAGAGCGGGGTACTCGTTCTTAATCGTATTGAAACAATGAGGGCATCCAGTGACTATCTTTTTCACGGAGTAGGCATTCATGACCGTGATAGCATTCATAGCCTGCATCTGAAATAGAAATTCATTTCCAGCACGCTTGGCTGGATCTCCGGTGCATGTTTCCTCCGTCCCCAGCACTGCGAATTTCATACCCACATGATTTAAGATGCGGACAATGGCCTTAGTAATCTTTTTTGAGCGGTCATCAAAGCTCCCGGAACATCCAACCCAGAACAAAATTTCGGGAGCTTCGCCCTTACTCTGGTAATCAGCCATTGTTCTTATATTCAAGGGCTCTTGTGTGTTCATTTGCTGGCTCATTTCTTAAAGCGATTAAGATTTACTCTTCAAAAACCTGAATATTCGCATTCTTTTCAACCAGGTCGGTAAACTTTCCGGTAAACCGCGTTGCTCTGACCATATGGTTATCTATCCAATGGTAGTTTCCTCCACGAGGTTTCCCCATGAGCAGTCCATGATACTTAAATCCATTTTTAACCAGCCATTTCTCAGTAACTTCTCTATGGGCCTCAGTCCGGGAGGTGAAAAAAGTAATCACATGTCCCTGTTCATACCACTGATTCACTTTCTCCAGCGCATCCGGATAAACGGCTGCATCCACCATCCTTTCAGGCTCTTCATTTGGAATATCGTCACCTACGGTGCCATCAATATCAATCAGAAAGTTTTTGACATCAGCCGGCAATACCGGGCTTATTTTTTTTCCATTTTCTTCTTTCTCTACAAGTTTACTTTTTGATTCCATGGTAATATTTTGATTTTGTATTCAATCGGGTGTGGAACATTAGTTCTCATTTGCCCAGTTCAGGCGGTCTGCAGGTGAAAACTGCCAGGGAGCACCATTGTTCTCGATATTTGTAAACATAAGATTCAGCCCAGTAGGAGCGGCACTTTGTTCCATGACCAGATACCGCCTCAGATCAATAATTATACTGAGTGGGTCAATATTCACAGGACATTCCTGCACACATGCATTACAAGAAGTACAGGCCCATAGTTCCTCTGCAGAAATATAATCACCTGACAAAGATTTGCCATCGTCTTTAAATGTCCCATTCTGGTCTATGTTCTTTCCATACTCTGTAAGCCGGTCGCGGGTATCCATCATTATCTTCCGGGGCGACAAGAGCTTTCCGGTCTGATTGGCAGGGCAGGATGAAGTACATCTCCCACATTCTGTACAGGTGTAAGCGTCCAACAATTGTTTCCAGTTGAGATCAGACACATCCTTCGCCCCAAAACGATGAAGCTTATCAGGATCTGTTGGAGGAGGAACGAAGGAAGGATCAAGCATTGCTTTGACCTCTGTTGTTACTGAAGCCAAGTTAGAAAACTGTCCTTTGGGATTAAGATTAGAATAAAACACATTAGGGAACGCCAGAAGGATATGGAAGTGTTTGGAAACAACCAGATAATTAAGGAAGAACAGAATACCAATCATATGAAACCACCAGCAGGTTCTCTCCAGTCCGATCAGTCCTGCTTCACTCATCCCTGATAACAATGGGACCAGATGGGAGCTGATTGGAAAAGTTCCTGCTTTTAGGTAGTGACTTATACCCCGGGCCTGCAGTGTCTGATCTGCAGCATTCATTAGAAAAAGCGCAGTCATCAACAGAATTTCGGTGCAGAGAATAATATTAGCATCTGTCCTGGGCCATCCATCCAGGTCCTTACTAATGAACCGTTTCAGCCTGATTATATTTCTTCTGATCAGGAATAGGATACAACCTATGGTGACCAAAAAAGCTAGCACTTCAAAAAAGGAGATCAGAAAATTGTAGAAGGGTCCGAGAAATGACAAGAAACGATGTGTCCCGAAGGAACCATCCACAAGCATCTCCACTACCTCTATATTGATTAGGACGAACCCAACGTAAACAAACAAATGCAGGATAGCAGGAATCGGCCTGGTGAGCATTTTGCTTTGACCCAGAGCAACCATACACATCGTCCTCCACCTTTCTCCCGTCTTATCATTTCGATTCAGGTCTTTGCCAAGCAGTATATTTCGTCTGACTTTACGGACGTTAACCGTAAAAAGCCCAGCGGCCCCAAGAAGTACTGCAATAAATAGTATATTCTGAATTCCCATTGACCAGGTTAAGAGTAATACCTACTACTGTTTAGCAGGACTTGTTGTTGATTTTTTCTTTTTATCCTTTCTTCCAAAAACCGAAATATGAACGTATCGGCTTGGGTGTTCGTTCAAGTCTATGATAAGTTTGTCAAGATCAGCGGAAGCAGAATCCAGGTGATTGTACAGGCGCTTGTCGTTGACGAGCAATCCAAGTGATCCTTCACCCTTGTTAATTTTATCCAAAACAGATGATGCGTGAGCCAATGCGGCATCGGCATTATTGACAGCGGAAGTGATCCTTGCCTTTGCAAGGCTATCAGTCACATCATTCAGGTTCCGGATTATTTTTCCAAGTCTGTCGGAGTTCTCAGACAATACCGTACTGATATGATCAATGTTTACGAATATACTATGAATCCTGAATTTTTCAGAAATAACCAACGTATCCAGACGCAAAGCCGTTTTTTCAAGGGAGGCAATAGCCACAGTGATATGCTGAAAGCTCTTACTTAGGTTCGTTCTGGCATCCTTATCGAGGATGACCTGTACAATCTCCATTACTGAATCCATCGAATTCAGCAATTCTTTGGCCTTCGTCTGAAGGGGGGCCAGGGTGCGTGTCACACCTTCCTTTATTCCCTCTTCCCGGTCACCTTGTAAGGTGTCGTTGTCGAGCATATATCTGCCAGGATGGTTTGAATCCAGGGCAAGAGAATCACTCATTACGATAGCTACTGCCTTCGTGCCCAGCAAGTCGAGGCTTACGATTTTGGCTCTTGCTTTATTCGAAATCCGAAGGTCACTCTCTGTAATGAGCATTTCGACTATTATACGCCCAGAATGATCTGGTTTCAGGTTGATATCTTTTACCTGACCAACTTTATAACCATTGATTTGAACCGGATTTGTTACGACCAAACCATCAATTCCGTGATAAACCGCATAAATCTTATAAGTACGGGAGAACAGGTTTCGCCCCTTTAGGATATTCAGGCCATAAATAAAAATAGCAATGGAAAGAAGGACAACAATTCCGGTTCTTACTTCTTTGGTAGTCTTAAAAGCCACGTTTCAGGAGTTAATGAGGGTCAAATTTAACGTTTATAATCAGATACGAAACAGCAGATTTATTTATTGAGGTAACCTCCTCTTGCTGGTCACTTCACCCTCTTCCCGTAACGGAAGGAAGCCACAAAAGCATCTTTGAAACCCTTCTTTCGAAGTTCGGTCTGCAAATGAGCTGCATCACTTGTTTTGTTAAAGGTCCCGGCAGTATATTTAAACCGGCCCCCTTCTGAATACTTCTCTACGTTTTCAATTCCTTCAAATTTTTTATCTGCTGTTTCCATCTCTTTTTCTGAAGAAAAGAACAAAACTTTATAAACCAGGTCTCCCTCTCCCGGGAGAGAATCCTTTTTGCCGGTGTTGGGAGCAGGATAAGCATGACTGTCATACTTATCATCGGGTGTGGAATCCTTTACTTGTTTTTCGGGATTGACGGTCTTTTCGGGAACATTACCCAGCTCTTTCACAGGTACATCGGTCTTCGTTTCTTCCGAATCTTTCTCCTGCACGTACGGAACCGCCTTTTCAAATTCATCGTTGTACTTTAGACTCAGTCCTTCCACTTCATTCTTGTACATACGGAACGCCCGAAAGATGGAGGAGGCCATATAGTTCTGCCCTTTTTCCGAACCGAGAAATTTCTCTTCTTTGTGGTTCGTCAGGAAACCGATTTCAGTTAAGAGACTTGGCATTGCTGTTCTCCAGAGTACCAGAAAACCAGCCTGCTGAACCCCTTTATCGTTTCTTCCGGCTTTTTGCTTATAACATTCCTGAATTTTCGTAGCCAGACTCAAACTCTGAGTTTGGAAAATGTTCTGGTAGAAAGTGAAAATAATATTGGCTTCATCAGAATTCGGGTCGAACCCATCATACTTCTTCTTGTAGTCATCCTCCAGTAATATGCTTTGATTTTCACGTTTAGCAACGGCCAGATTTCCTGCATTCTTATTCACTCCCATTATGTAGGTTTCCGAACCAT
>Ga0207068_1047_pt2 | contig 21456 bp, 20 predicted proteins | sample Alteio_BWMinCont_23_FD_153475 | JGI IMG/M metagenome (GOLD analysis project Ga0207068, IMG submission 153475) | Enriched cells from forest soil in Barre Woods Harvard Forest LTER site, Petersham, Massachusetts, United States -... | ecosystem: Environmental > Terrestrial > Soil > Temperate forest >... | reverse complement strand
GAAGACTCGACTTACATCACAGCTCTATCGGATGTCTACGGGTCGAGACAGAAAGATCCGGCCCGCGAAAGGTTAGCAATCGGCTGCGAAAATGGCCGGGCCTTCGTGCGGTTCACCTGGAACAATCCCATGCCTTCCAGCGAAAGACCTTACATTTACCAGGGCGTATATCTCCATCATGGTCTGCAAATGCCAGTCCCGGACCACCCCAACACGAGAACCTTGGTCTGGCAGGACCATCTCTTCCTCCAGCCGTTGCAGGGCGAGACCTCTGCATCTGACTTCCAGGCCGTTTCCACAATGCCAGAAAACGAGGGCGATACTCTTCCCGAAAGAGATCTCAAAAAGAAAGATTTGAATGTGCAGGATTTTCTCTCCAGCTTCAGTCGCTCCGTTGCATTAGATCTGCACATAGAAGGCTATTTGGACGCGCAAGGCAAGCATTGGAGTTACGACGGGGGAAGTTTTGGATACGGCGGGGACAGTGCCCTGGAGATACATTTCGGTGCCGACGGCCTGGCCAAGAACCTGCCGAAACTGGCCGAGGCTTGTCATTGGAACCTCGGCCAGCCCTGATGCATCGATCCAGAGTGTGCGTGATTAAGCTCGGCTGGTCCGTCGAACAAACAAATGCAGTGCTTCGGCCCGTACCCACCGTAGCGACCAGGCTGTGCCGCCCGAGTACGTGTTGAACACGGACGGCAAGTCCACAGCAGTAGGAGGATGAATCTTGTTGATGTCCGATCACGGGCGAACCGAGGATTATTCGGGGCCAGAAGTCGGCTGCTGACATGTGGTGCTGCTAAATGACGCTCGCGACCGATCTCCCCGAAGCCCGTTGCTGGATAGCTTCCCGCCGGGCCACTACAGCTCCAGAACCGCTCTGTTTACATTCCAGCGCGGTTGTTTTCTTCATTGCGCCACGAAATACAGCAGAGTTCCGCAGCCGTAGGGTGCCCCGTCTTCTACGACGATGACGTTTCCCGCCCGGTAGAATTGCACTTCTCGCAATTGCAACGCCTCCACTGGCTTATTCTCAAACGGGTCCACTCGCACTTCGTTGGCCTAAAACACGATGGCAAGCGATTGCAACAAGCCACGCACCCCGTGTTTCAATTCAATATGCTTTTTGAATTGGGGTTGACCGTTGCCTGGCAGAGGCTTCGGAATCGCGAACATACCGGGTTCGAATGTTGACTGTATCCCGGTCGCTTAAGGTTTGCAGAAAAGCGATCACATCCTCAATCTCCGCGTCAGTCCAAGCCGGATACATTCCTTCACGGCGCGTCAGGGGTTGGTCGATGACATCGATGTTGCCGCGTAATAGTGTGGGTAAATCGTCGAATTTATTCACCCGACCGAAGGAACTTATGGGGTACCACAGCTGCGGATCAGTGTCGCGCCGCACGTAGAAACGAAGTGCTTCCTTCAACGTATGGAAGCGTCCGTTGTGGAAAAACACCCTTCGCGTTGCCACATTGCGCAGCGTCGGCGTCTTGAACAGCCCACAGCAATTCAGCTGTTCACTCTGGTCTGCGCGCAAGGGCCCACACACGCCCATGTCGAAATAGTCCCGCGCGCCATTGGCCAGAATCTCCGGATTGCGGGGCACCCCCAGCGCCTCAAACTCGTAGTCCGTGAATAGCGGGTGAGAACCGTCCGCGCCCTTTTGATCGAGGTGACAGGAGGCGCAGTTGCCGCCTCGTGGATCGTCGAACAAAGCCAGCCCACGCTGCTCCTGCTGGCTGAGCTGGGTCTTGCCGTCAAGATAATCGTCGAACTTACTGTTGTAGAGGTGGAAGCTCGGGTCTTCCAGTTCGAAGCGCTCAAGGGCCATGAGCGCTTGCGCAAAAGCTTTCGATGGATCATCGAAGATCGTTGCGCCAAACACTTCGCGAAACTCGTCCGCATAAGGGGCGGCCTGCAACTTGGCAACTACCGCCTCGGGTCCGGCATTGGCCATCTCATTGCCCGCTAACAGTGGGAAGCTGGCCTGCTCGTGCAACGAGTTGAAGCGGCCATCCCAGCCGAAACCACCAGTTGGCGGATCGTTTCCCTCGAGGATGCGTTCCGCTGGATTTTCGACGAATTTCTTATGCCAGAGCGGCGTACGATTCAGAACGTAGCGCAAAGATGGCACCGCTCGTGCCCCCTCGCGATCTAATCTTGGCCCGCCTAATTGCACCGCCAGCCCATTGGGCGGCCCATAAGCGTGGGCCGGACTGTGGCAGCTGGCGCAGGACATGCGTCCTGACCGAGATAGTGAGGCGTCAAAGAAAATCTTCCTGCCCAGAACGCCAATAGCAGACACCGGAGGAATTTGCGCGCTCGCGGCCTCCGCTCGCGCACGGGATCCCGTAGGGGAAGCGTACGTAGGCGCGGCAGTCCAATCGTTAACAAGGAAGCCGACTGTTAACACCATAATCATGATTATGACAGGCTTGCAATGCGGAAATCGCACGCGGCGATGATTGGGATGAGGCATTCCCGGCGATGCACCTTCCAAAAAACTTCAAAGCCGGGAGCCGTATCGCTCGTCCGGGAGTGGCTTTTCCCGAACGGGCGAACGGCAATTCCCGCTTGAGCTAGAAATCGGGATCGATGGGTGGATTGACCTGAGGGTCTAGAAACCACGATCAAACCGCGGTTTGAAGACACTGTGATCGTCTCCAATGGTATTTAGAAAGTAACCCAGCTGTGGATCGTCAGCCGCATAGCCCAGATGCTCATCGAGCCGAAATATATCCTCCATGCTCCTGAGCATAGAATAGTGGTTATACCCGATATCCGACGTGCTTCCCGGCGTAACGAATGGCGACAGGAGCAGTGCACCCACCTGATCGCCGCCGAAACCATTGATCACGAGAGTCTCCACCAACGAAGGAGTATCGAGCAAGGTGAAGGTGCCGGGACGAACGCCGCTGAGATTGGGCCCCGGCTGCTGATCACAGCATGTTTGGCCGGGGGCCGTGATCTGTATCGTCTCTTGCCCGGTGGTGGGATTCCTGCTGACGGTTTGCGTGAAATTGCTTTCGTCGAAGGTAATAATCAACAGGCCGTTCTTCCGATACGCGGGTGAGGCCATGATCTTCGGGACCCACGTTTCCAGAAAGGCGTCAGCCGAGGTAAGACCCCCGGGTTGACCATTAGCGCAAGTGGTGCCGGGCGCCCCGGTGCCATTGCCGTCGTGGCCGTCGTCGCACAAATTGGGGGTGATGAATACGAAATTGGGCGTAGTCCTCTCCTCAGCCAGATCGGTGGTCAGATGATCGAGATTGATCACACGCTTGTTACAACTGGGCGAATCGATGATGGAGTGGAAATACATGAAGGGATCGTGCCGAGTGGCATAGGCGTCGCCCAGCGGCACGGCTGCGCTCGGCGCTTCCGCTTCATTCGTGTGGTCGGTTCCGATGCCGATGGCCGGATGACCGCAAGTGGCGCTCTCCCGCGTAGGATCGTTCCCCATGTCGCCCATGTAGCCCTTCCAGGTCAGGCCAACGGCGGTGAGCTGATCCGGCAAGGTCCGGATTTCTTTGGCGTAGATGCAGCCGCCGGTGGCGATGACCTGTCCATCACGGGTCGTACCGATCTGCTGCACATCGTTGTAGTTTCCGACTAAGCCGGTAAAACCGGGAAGACAATCATTGTCGGTGTCTTGCGTCGGCGCCTGGCCGCTAATCATTGATATGTAGTTATCGAGGCTGACATGGCCGGTACCGTAATACTGCGTTAGCAGAGCGCCCATCGGCACCAGGGTCTTCTGCAAATAAGGATCCTGCGTACTTGTTCCGAAGGTATTGCTGAAAGTCTTGTTTTCCAGGACGATCATGAACACGTGCTCGACGTTAGCCGCAGCCGTCGCCACCCGATCGTCGTGGTTGCGGGCGAAGGCGGGAACGCTGGCGATCGATGCCAGGGCAGTGACGAGAAGAAGCGACATGGTTCGACGCTGAGAACCCTTTGGCATGAGTATTTCCTCCTATTGGTGCAACGGAGCATAGTAGAGTAGCCTTACAGGGTGACATTGCGCTCGGATGATAATCGGATGAAAGTTTCATGAAAACCTTGCCTGAGAGCGAAGAAACCTAGGCGTCGGTTTAGTCTTTGATCCTGGGATCCTGGGCGCCTTCCTTGGGCAGGACACGGATGGTGCCCATCATGCCGCCATCTTCATGTTCCAGAAGCCAACAATGATAGAGGAATGTTCCCGCAGCATCCGGATTCCGGATATCCATGCGCAGAGTCATACTCTGCCCTAAAACGGCAGGGCTTTCTTGGCCGAGCAGCCGACACTTCCGGACCGAACAGCGGAGCATGTGTTTCTTTTGTGCTCTGCTAAACTTGAGCGTTGAGACCGGAGTTGCAGTCGCTTACGCTTAAGGATCTCGTGGCTACTCGATTTATTTTCACCAAAAAAGCAATGCGTCGGATTCAAAGCCTGCGCAAGCGTGGTTACAGCCTCCGTGAGATCGCTACAGTCATTGGCTGCTCTCGCACCCTCCTACGTGAACGTGGGTTCGATCTCGGTTCCCTTAGGCGGCGCTACACGGAACAAGAAGCACACCGCATGGTTGCCATGCGGAAGCAGGGGCACACACTGCAGCAAATCGCTATTGCGCTCGGTTGCTCGGAATCCAGTGTTCGCAACCACGTACGCCACCTGGGACCCATTCCGTCATTGCAGACCAGCCCTCGCTCTAGGCCTCCTATCATTCCCAAGGCAACGAGGATGCGCGTACTTCGGCTCCGCAAACGTGGCTATCCATTTGAAAAGATCGCGAACCTTCTGGGCATGGCATACGGCACGGCCCGGGCAATTGTCCTGACAGGCGGAAGACCTCCTGCAGGTAGGTCTCGCCACAACTTTCGGAAGACTCCCGAGGATGTCATCACTCGCATCTTGGCTCTTCGCCGAGAAGGCAGCTCTCATGCCTATATTGCCGATGCGGTGGGAGTCTCAACCACCACGGTTGGTAGGATTCTCAAGAGCAATGGATTTCCGGCAAAAATTAAGCTTCAGCGGCTGGCCGGTCCCGTCGGCAGACGTGTGCGAGGGATTTGCCGCATCAAGGGCTGCGGCGTCAGACACTTTGGCTCCGGTCTTTGCTCCACCCATCAACTCCAATACCGCCAAGGACGAATCGATAAAAGCGGGAAGGTCTTGCCTTCGACTTGCATTGATTGTGGAGCCAAGTTTCCTCGCAACCCGCAACGCAAACGATGCGAGCGTTGCCGGCGGGCTCATCTTCGGAAACGAGCGAAATGGAACCGGGATTGTCGCTTGCGGTACATTGATCACCAGGGTCGGCCTTTGTCGCTCATTTGCCAACAGTGCGGCAAGGAATTTCAGCGTCGCCTGCGTAAGCTTCCATTTTGCAAAAGCTGTGCGGCGGCCCGACCCAACATGCTTAGAAGGCAGCGCGGACTGCTAGCGAAGCGTGAACCCAAGCGTGCTGCCTAATTATTTCAGAGCAAGCCAATGCCTATCCACGATGCTCAAGGCGGCACCGCCGTGCGCACCTGTGCTGCTGCAGGAGTGGGCCCAGAAAAGTATGACATGACGCGGCCAGCAATGATTGCGCTGCTCCGTTACGGCGGCGGGTTTCCTTGGAACCGATTGGCAGACTTGCAGGAGAGCTTGGGCATTCCTATTCCCTTTTACCACCCAGTGGGAGATCGTAGCGGAAGCAGCAGCTATGATCGAACCGGCGATGGAGGAGTTGCTGCGAAAAGCGGCCCAAGGAGAAGTGCTGCACAACGGCGATACTTCCATGTCGGTGCTGGCCTTGCGCCGGAATGTAGGTAGCGAGTAAGAAGAGAGCAATGCGGAGGAACGTACCGGCGTGTTCACCAGCGCGGGAATTCCGCTTGATTCCCTCATAGACGAAGCTACAGATTCTTGTTGAATCACCGGCTCACGAGCTGGCCGGCGCGAAACGCGCCCTTAAGTAGCCTTCCAAGCGCAGCCATTGAGCGAAACCTGTCGCACGAATTCAGCAAATTTCGCATCCCTTCCGCAAACTGACAGCCTCAGCTGCAATTTCGCCGTCCACATCTTTAACTTCGCGCCACATCCACCTGAACGAGCACTTCCCGTTTCGCGGCAGTGGGCCGATCATCGACTTGGATGCTATCGTGGCTGGACTGGAGTTAGAGTGGCGGAAATTTCGGCGGTTTGGGCTTAGAACCCCCTTAAGTGAGGATAAAGAGGATTGCGCAAATGAGTTATGTGCCGATGTAAAGCGCTATGACGGAATTCAGTACAGGCGGAGCGGACGGTCAGGGATCGCCTTACCGCCGATTTCACTTGGACTGTGGCAGAACTTCGGAGGGGTCAATGTCTTCGAGACGGGCCGTGCAATGGTTCGGCGAGCCTTCGATCGCGGTGTCACGCATTTCGATCTGGCCAACAACTATGGACCGCCCTATGGGTCCGCCGAGGAGAACTTCGGGGAGATTCTGCGGAAGGATTTTCGCAGCCTGCGAAATGAGCTTTTGATTTCGACGAAAGCAGGATGGGATATGTGGCCGGGACCCTATGGTGTCGGCGGCTCACGTAAATACCTGCTTGCGTCTCTGGACGAAAGCCTGGCGCGCATGGGACTCGAATATGTCGACATTTTCTACTCCCATCGGCCGACGATGGATGTTCCGCTGGAAGAAACCCTGGGCGCGCTGGCGCGGGCGGTGCGGCAAGGCAAGGCTCTATATGTGGGCATTTCGTCGTACAGTCCTGAGCGGACGCGCGAAGCGGCACAGATTCTGAAGAGCGAAGGAGTCCCGCTGCTGATTCATCAGCCGTCGTACTCAATGCTGAATCGATGGGTGGAGACGGAACTGCTCGACACACTGGAAGAGCTCGGAGTGGGCTGCATTGCATTCTCTCCCCTAGCCCAGGGACTATTGACGAACAAGTATCTGAACGGTGTTCCCGAGAACTCGCGCGCTAACGACGGCCTCGGGTTTCAGAAGGAGTTCCTGAGCGAAGACAATCTTAAGCGGGTGCGGGCGCTCAATGAAATTGCGCATGGACGCGGACAGTCACTGGCCCAGATGGCGATTGCGTGGGTCCTGCGCGACATGCGGATTACGTCCGCACTGATCGGGGCGCGAAACGTTGAACAGCTGGATAACTCCCTTGATGGGCTGAAGCGTCTCAAGTTCACGGATGCAGAACTCAAGGAAATAGATCGCTACGCACAAGAGGGATCGATCGACCTTTGGGAAGGTGCCCGCGAAGGAGCGGCGTAGCAAACTCGCCTGGGAAGCGTAAAAAGGCGCGCATCCCTCGCGTCCAAGGATATCGCGATCGCATAGAACGCAGCCACGAAGTCAATACCCCAGTACTCTCAAACCCGACAAGCTTAACTATGCGATTCTCATTCTACCGTCGTCCTCATCGCAGACGCGTTGCTTGTTCCCGCGGCGCTGCCGGCGCAGCAGACCATCACCGGACAGGCTAGCTTCAAGTTGACATACTCAGGGAATAGCGCTCAGAACTCGGCCAATCCCGACCTTCAAATTTTCAAGGACGTTTCCACAGCCGCCCTGCGCTCCCATCATGAAAACAAAGGCAAGAAGCTGAAGAAGCACTAGTCAATTCGTTGCGTCCTGGTTTACAACATGCATGGATGACCCATCAGCAGGTTGTACGGCTGGCCGAACAGTGGCTTCGCAGCAGATACCGCTGCGGCATCGTTCTCTCTGAGCAGTCCTGCGCTAGTGGCGAAACTCCGGACGTAATCGGATGGAAAGGCACGTGCCGCTCCGTAGTGGTGGAGTGCAAGACCTCACGTGCTGATTTCCTTGCTGATCGCGAAAAGCCCTTCCGGAAAGACCCGGAACTGGGTATGGGCTGTGAACGCTTGTATCTCATGCCGCGAGGTTTGATCGGCAAACACGAACTTCCCCCAAAGTGGGGACTCCTGGAGTGTGCGGGCCGGGAAGTCCAGCTAACGATCAAGCCTTGCCGCCAGAGCCAGCGCACCGCACAAGGCCAGATGCGAGAGATGAATCTTCTGTTGGCCAGTTTGCGCCGGGTTGAAATCCGCATTGAGCCGCAGTCCATCACGGACTTTCTCAAATGGAAGAACCGGCTCGCGGAATACAACGGGGGACGGCTGCCGGAAGGAATCGTCGCACCAGAAGCGGAACTGAATGTGCATCTCTCTGGGACGCCTTGTGGAAGACGGCTCGTTGATGCCGATTGATGATCAGGAGCAGGAACTCTGTTCCAACGGCTTCAGCATAACGAAGTTGCAATCGGAAGAGGGCCGATAGGTAGGCCTCCTTAGCTCAGCAGGTTGCGGAAAAACTCAGCATCAGGCGATCCGAACTGCAGGCCACTGCTGCACAACAATAAGAAAGAGAAGGGGAATTGCTTGGGCACCTCCGTTCGAGCGTCCCTTGCCGCTCTACCCCAGCCGGGTTACCTACCGGCCCCTGGTACCACCCAGGAGGGCTCCGCTTATGCAGAGACGCGCACGGCGGAGACCGTACTTTTGTTGGGTTTGCGTTCTTTGTTGCAGGGAGGAAACTTGTGGACTGCCCTCCGGTTTAGAATAGTGGCCAGGGATAACTCAGGAGTGTTGCTTATGGGCCTCGATCCGGTCATCATCATCAGGAATCCAGCCGTGCTCAGCGCCGAGCCCGTCTTCCGCGGCACGCGCGTTCCCTTTAAGTCTTTGACCGATTACCTGGAGCATGGCCGATCGCTCAGCGAATTTCTGGAGGACTTTCCCGGCGTCAGCCGGCAGGACGCCATCGCCGCTCTCGAACAGGCTCGCTCCAGCCTGGTCGCCACTCTGAAATGAAATTAGCTGCTGAACGAGTGTCCGCCCCACAAATTGAAGTTCCTGTTCTCCGACCAAGTCCACTTCTGCACCACCGTGGCCGAGTTCGGGTTCCGGTACCGTTCAACAAAGTGAACGGCTTGAAGGATGTTTCCCGTTCCATTGCTAGAGGTGGTGGTAGGGATTCGACGGAACCGGAAGCCCGGCCCTCTTCAGGTGGGACTCGTAATCTTCCACGCCTGGTCTTGATGGATGAGGTATGGCAGAGGCGAAGGAAGCCGGGCATTCCACGACAGGTGATTGTGCCGCTCTTTGTCGCTTGTGGAACTCAATTTTCCCGGATAATTTGAGCACATGAAAACCTTTATGAGCAATGCTCAACCGTGATCGTTTGACCGGTAACGCAGTTTGTCCTGGGTGTGATCGAGTACATTAGTTAGCCCCCGCGACCGCTATACGACTGCATGATTCCCATTGGTTCACATCCGGTGTGGCATCCAGTGATGGAGACGCTGGCGTATGCGGCGGGGTACGCGGTGTTTCGATGGCTGCGCTGGCGGCAGGGCGACGTAGTGGACGAGCCGCAGCGCTGGACGGTGCTGGCCGCAGCAGCGGTGGGAGCGCTGTTGGGGAGCCGACTGCTGGGGCTGGCGGAACAATGGCCTACGGTGATGGAGGCGTGGAGAAGCGGGCGGGTTTTGGCGCTGCTGTTCTCGTCGGGAGGGAAGACGATTGTCGGGGGGCTGCTGGGCGGCTGGCTGGGCGTGGAGGCGGCGAAGTGGGTGAGCGGAATCAGGCGGCGGACGGGCGACCTGTTTGCGCTACCGCTGTGCGTGGGGATTGCGGTGGGGCGCGTCGGGTGCCTCGTAGCCGGTCTGGCTGACGACACGTATGGAAAGCCGACCACGCTGCCGTGGGCCGTGAACCTGGGCGATGGCGTTGGGCGGCATCCGGTGCAGGTGTACGAGATTCTTTTTCTGATTTTGGTTGGGATAGTGGTAGGTTCGAAGGCTAAGTTGCCGGAAGGAGCACGGTTCAGAATCTTTCTAGGGAGTTATCTGGGGTGGAGGGTAGTTATCGACTTCTTGAAACTGCAGCCGCTGATCGGCGGAATGAATTTGATCCAGTGGAGTTGCCTGCTGGGGATTCTTTTTCTGGTTTTGTCCTTTGTTCTCGGGGGCAAGGAGCGCAATGAGCGAGCGGCTGGTTGATCGGATTCCATGACGAAGGGGATGATACAAAGCTCGATAAGAACAAATAGCGCTCCTGGAATGCGGGAGCAAGCAGGGAATGAGCGAACGCATGGTTAAAAAGAAACTGCTGACGTTGGCTGGTGCAGTGGGGATTCTGGCTTGCGGGGCTTGCTTTCGTCCGCCCTTACCGCAGCATGCGCCGCGGCGTCCGCCGGTGCGTATTGGACTCGAAGGGATTCGGAGCATCCGGGTCGAGGTGGCGAATGCCTCCCCGTGGCATCATCTGGATCCCGCCGCTTTGGCGCAGAGGATTGCGGACACGATCAACGAGCAATCGTGGAGGATGAACATGAAGGTCAACGCTCACGTTGGGAAGAAAGCGGGAGACGGGGATGCGGTTCTTGAAATCACCGTTTTGAGTGAGACTGTGGAGGCGGCGACGCCGGCAAAGATCGGGAGCAGAACATTCCTCATCAAGGATTCGGCGACGCTGACGAGACTGGATGGCGCGCTGGTGTGGCGAGAGACGGAGGCTGGGAGTTCGATTGCACGCAGTGTTGCTGAAGGGGACGCAGCGGATCCCTGGAAGGAGCCGGGTCTAGTGGATGGGGTGGACAAGACGCTAAGCAACAGGCTGGTTTTTCGCATGCTTTATGGTCATTGATCGAACCGATGACGAGCGTGACTAGTCTGCATGGAAACAAAAGCAATGACAAGAGTGAGTCGGTGGATTGAAAGGAACTGAATGCATGTGGATACCGTGGAGAAACAAGACGGGGCTGGCCAAGGCTGCGGTGATTTTAGCGACGACCCTTTCCGTCGCCACGGTTTCATGCGGTTTGAACTGGGCTCTAGCGATGAGCAAAGCCCAGTGGTCGGTTGGTTTCCTCATCATTGCGGCCTGCGTGGAACTCGCGGTGATGGTGGCGTCGGTATTGGGGTTGCTCATTGTGCTGGTGATTTGGCTTGTGTCCAAGGGACATGCGTCGACGCGAAAGGATTCGAATGACTGAGAAACTTCGGCCTTATCTGTTTTATGACGTGGCTATCTCGATCTGCTCGACATGTTACAGGCGCGTGGACGCGAAGATTGTTTTTGAAAACGGCAAGGTGCTTATGCTGAAGAGGTGCCCGGAGCATGGGCACGAGCGGGTGCTGGTCGCTGACGATGTGGACTACTACCGGCGGGCGCGGGAAGTGTTCATCAAGACGCCGGAGCAGCCGATGGTCTATAACACGCCGGTGAAGTATGGTTGTCCGTATGACTGCGGGCTGTGTCCGGACCACGAGCAGCATAGCTGCCTGACACTGGTGGAAATCTGCGACGCGTGCAACCTGACCTGTCCCATCTGCTATGCGGCGAGTGGGCAGCACCGGACCGAATACCGGACGCTCAAGCAGATCGAGGCGATGCTGGACTGCGTGGTGCGCAACGAGAAGCAGCCGGACGTGGTGCAGATCTCCGGCGGCGAGCCGACGCTCCATCCGGATTTCTTCCGCGTGCTGGAGATGTGCAAGGAGCGGCCCATCCGCCACCTGATGGTGAATACGAACGGGATCAGGATTGCGCAGGACGAGGAGTTTGCGAAACGCCTGGCCGGGTTTATGCCGCAGTTCGAGGTGTATCTGCAGTTCGACTCGCTGAGGCGTGAGCCGCTGATGCAGTTGCGGGGCGCGGATTTGCGGGGGATTCGCGAGAGTGCGCTGGAGCGTCTGAACAAGCTGGGGATTTCAACGACGCTGGTGGTGACGGTGGAGCGCGGCGTGAACGACGGGGAACTGGGCGCGATTATGGACTTTGCGCTAACGCAGCCGGCGGTGCGGGGAGTTACGTTTCAACCTGTGCAGCAGGCGGGGCGAGTGCTCGGGTTCGAGAGCGCGCAGCACCGGCTGACGCTGACGGAGGTGCGGCGGCGCATCCTTGAGCAGACAAATGTGTTCCGACCGGAGGATCTGATCCCGGTTCCTTGTCATCCGGATGCGCTGGCGATGGCGTATGCGCTGAAGATGGGCGACAAGACGGTTCCGCTGACAGGGATGGTGCCGCCGGAGGTGCTGATCAACGGGGCGAAGAACACAATCGTGTATGAGCAGGAGTCGGGGTTGCGCGATCACCTTTTCAAGCTGTTTGCGACAAATCATTCGCCGAGTTCGCAGGCTGCGACGCTGCGGGAGCTGCTGTGCTGCTTGCCACAGGTGCTGCTGCCCAAGGAACTGGGATACACGAATCTTTTTCGCGTACTGATTGTGCAGTTCATCGATGCGGAGGCGTTCGATGTGCGCAGCGTGAAGAAGAGCTGCATTCATATTGCCCATCCGGACGGGAAGAGGCTGATTCCGTTCGACACGTTCAATATGTTCTATCGTGGAGGTCTGGAAGACACGCTGCTGGCTGGCTTGCGCGGTGTGGAAGGGGGCCGGGTGGAGGTGTCGGCTAGTGGCCTAAACTAGCCGCACTGCAGAAAACCCGAGCGAAAGTACAAGATCTCGAGACCGCTGCGAACGAGAAGCGACAGGAGAAGAAAGTTGAAGAAGTGCGCGCCCGCAGCCACAATGGATAATCAAGAGCCATCTTTGATCAGAATCTCAAAGCTTGGTTTTCCGGTTCTTGCGTAATCTCTCTCGATAATCGATAACCAACTGGAAGGACTCGCCCGCTTCCGCGATTCCCGACAGGGTACGTGATGCGACCACCCCGGACACGTGCAAAAGGAATGAGCGTATGAATCTGGGAACGCTTCATGCTCATAATGTCGTCAACCCGAATCCCGCGCACCGTCAGCGCATCGGCGATAAGCGAACGGTGACAACGCCATGGAACCGATTCCGCACACATAATCGCGCTCCGCTTCTGCCCGGCCAACTTCAACAATCGGAGTAACCCTGCTTCAAATTCCGAGGTCTGCATATAATCGGCAAAGCCACGAAAAGAGGTATTGCGCCAGCCCATGTTCGTCGAATCGCGTCGTGCATGGCGCAAGCCCCCGAGCTTTCCCAAATGCACGTAGCCGATTCTCGCCGCCCGCAGCTTTTTCGACAGGGTCTCCCGGTTAAACTGAGGGTTGTGTCTCGATCGGGGGATACTGCGTACGTCGATGACGCGCTTGACGCGGTGCGCCCGCAGAAGATCGAGGAACGCTTTCCATGTGCGGGTCGAATGCCCGATGGTCAAGACAGCGGACGTTTTTGACGCTTTCATGTGAATCGAGTCCCCCAGTCCGCGTCGCTCACGAGCGGATCATCGTCAGCAGCATTTTGAATCTACTGAGGGCCTTCAGAGAGTGTGGTTGATGTGCTGGCATGAGAACCGCTTCGCCTGCCGTCGTCCGTAGTGGCTTGCCAGAAACCGCAATTTCCGCTTCGCCCTCCAGCAGATGTGCCACTGCGTCGAAAGGAGCTGTATGCTCACTTAAACCTTGGCCCTCATCGAAGGCGAACAGCGTCACTGTTCCTGTCGCACGGTGGACTAGCGTCCGGCTGACAACGGCTCCTTCCTGGTAATTCACAAGGTCGATCAAGCGGATGGCTTCCGCGATGGGCATTTCACGCTTACTCTGCTCTTGCCGCGCACTCATCTTTGGTGAATCTCCACTTGCCACCACGATCCCGTCTTACCGGCTCGCTTCCATCAACACTTTGGGCATTATCCGCACCATCCGCACCGTAACTTCGGCTCTCCGCTGGTTCCACACGCTGCTTTAAATGCAATGAAGACAACAGAGTGCTGAAGAATTTCAGCCGGCGGTGGGTCTTCGGACAACGATGCATTGAGTGTACGCTTTGCAATGCGAAGTTGCACCTGCAATCGATTCTGAGGCTGGCTACGCTCGGCAGCTTCCGATACATCCGCCACGGAGTCTCACAAGCCGAGCTTCGCTGCCGGATTGTCCACGAACAAAAATCCCTGGCAGGAAGTTATGTAGCACCCGGTGACAGGACAGTGTGCGGCGATCTGCTTGGTTCATCTACGCTTCAGTTCAATAACAGTTCCTGGACTGGCCGAACGATCGGCAAACGCATCTAACTGCGCCCGCCATTCGGCAAAGGTTGGGTAAGAACCCGCCTTGGTGGAACGATATTGCAGATCATCCCACACCTCCAAGAGTTGCAAAGCGCGCACGTGCAAAGGATGAACCGCGAAATAGAGATCGATCGCCTCAATCCAATTTCCTTGCAATGCCTCGCGAAAATGGCGTTGCTGGATCCAATTCAACAAGTGTGGCCAGACGTGCTTGGCGCGAAAAGGATCCACAGAATACATACTGCTGCGTTCAGGCCGTCCCCTTTCTTCCCGTCAATAGGTATTTAGAAAAAATGAGCGGCACGAGTACAGCTATCGCAATCCAATCGCATGTCCGGCCTACCCCGCCGCCTTTTAGTACAGCCACAATTGTGCATAACGAGGATACCGCAGCTAGGAAGACAACCACGCCCGGCTGTGGCCGCGACTCAGCCTTGGCTAGCAGAACAATGATGGTAGCCCCCAGTGTACTGGTTCCAAGCGAATCAAATTTGAACAAGAACACAAAAACTACGCAACAGGTGAGTGCTAGCAATAATAGGATGAGAATTCTGTTTTGCCGCATATTCTGCACTGAATCGTGAAGTATTTTCTTAAACGGTCGTTGTTCGTTCATGGTTATACCTTTCAAAATAAATTGACTCAAACCTGGTTCCCTCGATCAATTGCGTCGTCAACGTTCTTAGCTTTAGATCCGACGAATTACCCTGCGCCAGCTACTCTTGCGGCTTGCCTGAACGGTACCTTGAAACAGATTCCCCAATGTCGATGGCGGACCAGATTATTGCGGCAGCTGCTGCAAGAGGTCCTTTTTCACCGGCCACAACGGCTAATTCCGTGAGCTTACGGTAGGTCTGCTTATTCGTTACCGCGTCTTTGGCTGCTCCCCAGACAATACCTGGTTTTGTGGCCGAGATCATTTCCGAAACAGCAGCACCGCCCATTGTGCGCTGGGCATCACCAGCTGTCATTTTCGACTTCTGCCAGTCGGTTTGACCCCCAAGGTCCTTGTAGCTTACGCCAGGATCCAAGCTACCGGCCCTTTGGGCGGCGTCCGGTGCTGAGGTCGTTTCAATCGTGCCGAGACCCCGCTGTACCGATCCAAGGTACTGTCCTTCATGGCCCTCATCTCGAGAGTAGAACGAGACTGTCTCTGTCGTAGTGCTGCGTTTGACGTCATTGCCATTCTCGTCCGTACCCTCAACCATTGTAGTCTGATTAGTCGTCACTGCTACCGTATCCTCCGTCGCAAATACATAGCTCTGCTGCCCCTGGGATACTTTGCAGTTCGCTAGGCCCTTACACTGACCGTCTCCGCCAAAGTGCCCGTCCGGATCAACCATGGCTGTCGGCCGATTGCGCACGTAGCTGTATAAATTCAGGCTCTGCGGATCACCCAAGACCGCATACGGAATGGCCGCCGGTTTCGCCGCCCAATCCGGCGTGATGAACCGTCCGAGCGAGCTGGAGTAGTATCTCGCTCCGAAGTAATTGAGACCGTCTTCTGCGTCCAGTTCTTTGCCGGTAAAGTGATCGGGACTCGGGAAAATCAAATTCGCCCCAGGTCCAGCCGAGCTGTTGCAGTTCAGGCCGTCTCCGAAAGGGAAATTCGTGCAGGTTTCAGCCAAATCCCCGGAGGGCAAAACCCGCGTCCGCTCCGTGCCGAGCCAATCTGCCTGGACGAAATACGTCATTGCGTCGCTGCCGTCGCCATAGGTCGCGAGATGCCTTCCGCCAACATACACCTCACCGCGTGTCCAGGCTCCGGATCCATTCAATTCCGTGATCTGATGGCCGTCAAGGTCATACAAGTAGGCAGCAGTCCCCGCTGTGCTTACCTTCTGAATTCTCTGACCATCGGCATCGTAGGTGTAAGCAGCCGTCTGCCCTCCATCCACTTGGATGATCCGGTTTTCGGCGTCGTATGTGTAGTTGTGCTGCCCGTCGTTCAAGAGGTTCCCGGCTGCGTCATAGCTGTAGCCATCGATCCGGTTGTTGTTGCCGTTGCCATTACCGGTGAAGGAAAACGACGATCCGGGGCACGAATTTCCTGGGCCATAGGGCTGCTGGCTCACACGGTTGCCATACTGATCGTAGGATTCGATGCAGCTATTCCCGTTCGTTGCTACGGCTGTCGATAGGCGATTGAAATCGTCGTAGCCGTAGGTCCAGTTTCCATTCACGCTGTCGTTGGCCGAGAGCACGTTTCCGTTCGGCGCATAACCCAGGCTAAAGCTGTACCCCGATGCCAGGGAAAAAGCAAATCCGTTGCTGGCCACTCCGTCCACCGTGACCACCACCGGCCCGGGGGTGGCATTGGCCGGCACAACAGCGGTGATGCTGGTGTTGCTCCAACTGCTCACCGCTGCCGCAACCCCATTGAAAGTCACGGTGCTGCTTCCTTGCGAGGCGCCAAAACTGCTGCCGGATATGGTAACCAGCGTGTCGGCCGGCGTCGGGTTGGGAGACAGGCCAGTGATCAGAGGCACCGCCGTAAACAGTACTCCGTTACTGGCCAAACCACCAACCGTTACCACCACGTTCCCCGTAGTCGCGGCGCTGGGCACCGCAACCACGATCTGCGTGTTGCTCCAACTTGTCGACGCTGCTGCCGCACCGTTGAAACTTACCGTGCTGCTCCCCTGACTGGCGCCGAAGTTTGTGCCGGTAATGGTCACCGCAGTTCCCACCACGCCCGATGTTGGCGACAAGCTGCTGATGCCCGGGGCAACCGCAAACGGCACCCCGTTGCTGGCCAAGCTCCCGACCAGAACCACCACATTGCCGCTCGTCGCATCATTCGGCACCGGAACCACAATACTGTTGTTGCTCCAACTGCTGGGAGTAGCGGTGATCCCGTTGAATGCCACCGCGCTGCTGCCCTGGCTGGCGCCAAAATTTCCTCCCGTGATGGTGACCGGCGTTCCCAACGCTCCACTGGCCGTGGACAAAGCGCCGATAAACGGCCCTGGTGTGAAAGTCACCCCGTTGCTGGCCATGCCCCCCACCGTGACCACCACATTGCCGCCTGTCGCGCCATTGGGCACCGGAACCACGATGGTGTTGTTGTTCCAACTGGTTGGGATGGCCGCCGTGCCATTGAACGTGACCGTACTCGTACCCTGGCCGGCGCCAAAATTCTGTCCGTTGATGGTGAGCGAGGCTCCTATGGCGAGAGTGCCGACCGACAGAGAGTTGATCACCGGCCCTACCGTAAACAGCACTCCGTTGCTGGCCAACCCCTCCACCGTAACCACCACGTTGCCTGTCGTTGCTCCGCCCGGCACCGGAACCACAATCTGGGTGCTGCTCCAACTGCTCGGAGTGGCGGTGATGCCGTTGAACGTAACCGTGCTGCCCTGACCGGCGCCGAAGGTCGTTCCGGTGATGGTCACGGATGAACCTACCGCCCCCGCATTGGGTGTCAAACCGCTGATAGAAGGACCCACGGTAAAACCAAAGCCATTGCTGAACAAGCCCCCCACCGTAATCACCACATCGCCGGTTGTCGTCCCACTGGGCACCGGAACCACAATACTGGTACTGCTCCAATTACTGGGAGTTGCGGTGACCCCGTTGAACGTTACTGAACTCGCGCCCTGGCTGGCGCCAAAATTCATTCCCGTAATGGTGATCGGGGTTCCCACCGCTCCACTGCTAAGGGACAAGGAGTTGATAAACGGTCCTGGCGTGAAGCTCACCCCGTTGCTGGCCATCCCATTGGCCGTTACCACCACGTTGCCGCTCATCGCCCCCGTCGGTACCGGAACCATAATGCTGGTGCTGCTCCAACTGATTGGGATGGCCGCCGTGCCATTGAACGTCACGGCGCCGCCGCCCTGACTGGCGCCAAAATTCAGCCCGGTGATGGTGAGCGCGTCTCCCACGGGAAGCGAGCCGGCCGAGATTGAGCCGATCACGGGCGCCGCCGTAAACAGCGCTCCGTTACTGGCCACGCCCCCTACCGTCACCACCACGTTGCCGGTAGTTGCTCCAACCGGTACCGGAACCGAAATCTGGATGCTGCTCCAAACGATTGGCGCAGCTGGTGTGCCGTTGAAAGCAACCGTGCTGCCGCCCTGGCTGGCGCCGAAAGTCGTGCCGGTAATGGTCACATCAGTCCCCACCGGGCCTGAAGCCGGAGACAAGCCGCCGACAGCAGGAGGAACAGCGATGCTAAGGCCATTGCTGGCCACGCCGCCCACGGTAACCACCACATTGCCGCCTGTCGCCGCGCTGGGCACCGGAACCACGATACTAGTGTTGCTCCAACTGCTGGAAGTAGCGGCAACCCCGTTGAACGTGACTGAACTCGCGGCTGTATTCGCACCCTGGCTGGCGCCAAAATTTCCTCCCGTGATGGTGATGGCGGTTCCTACCGCCGCACTGCTCGAGGACAAGGCGCTGACAAACGGCCCCGGCGCGAAGCTCACCCCATTGCTGGCCATCCCGTTGGCCGTCACTACCACGTTACCTGGCGTCGCTCCCATCGGTACCGGAACCACAATACTGGTGCTGCTCCAACTTGTTGGGTTGGCCGCCGTGCCATTGAAGGTCACGGTTCCCGCACCCTGGCTGGCGCCAAAATTCATTCCGGTGATCGTCAGCGGCGCGCACACTGCTAGAGTGCTGGCCGAGAGAGAGCTGGTGACGGGCGCCTCCGTGAACAGCGATCCGTTACTGGCCAATCCCCCCGCCGTAACCACCACGTTGCCCGTAGTTGCTCCAATCGGCACTGGAACCACGATACTGGTGTTGCTCCAACTGCCGGGAGTAGCGCTGACCCCGTTGAAGGTCACCGTGCTGCCGCCCTGGTTGGCGCCAAACGTCGTTCCGGTAATGGTCACTGACGTGCCCGCCGGGCCTGAAGCCGGAGACAAGCTGCCGATAGCGGGAGCAACTGCGAAGCTAAGGGAATTGCTTGCCAGTCCACCCACGGTAACCAGCAGGTTGCCGCTGGTGGCCCCACTGGGCACCGGAACCACGATACTGGTGTTGCTCCAACTGCTGGGAGTAGCGGCGATCCCGTTGAAGGTCACCGTGCTGCCGCCCTGGCCGGCGCCAAAATTTCCTCCCGTGATGGTGACCGGCGTTCCCGCCCCCGCACTCGTCAAGGACACGGAGCTGACAAACGGCCCCGGCGTGAAGCTCACCCCGTTGCTGGCCATCCCGTTGGCCGTCGTCACTACGTTGCCGCTCATCGCCCCCATCGGCACCGGAACCACAATACTGGTATTGCTCCAACTGCTGGGAATAGCGGTGATCCCGTTGAACGTCACCGTTCCCGCGCCCTGACTGGAGCTGGCGCCAAAATTCACCCCGGTGATCGTCAGCGGCGCGCCCTCGGCTAGAGTGCCGGCAGAAAGAGAGCTGATTACAGGCGCCGCCGTAAACAGCACTCCGTTACTGGCCACACCCCCCACCGTGACCACTACATTGCCGGTGGTCACTCCGCTGGGAACGGGAACCAAAATGCCGCTGTCACTCCAACTGGCCGACCCGGCGGCGATTCCGTTGAACGTAACGGTGCTCTGACCCTGGCTGTTGCCGAAGCCCGATCCAAACACGCTGATTAGGGCCCCTGCGGGACCAGACGCAGGCGTCAGGCCGTCGAGAAACGTGCCCACGCCAAACACTGCCGGATTGCTGGCCTTGCCGCCTACGGTCACCACCACATTGCCGGAGGTAGCTCCGCTGGGCACGTAAGCCTCGATACTGGTATTGCTCCAGCTAACCGCCAAGTGCCCGCGCGCAATCGCGATGGCCCCGTTGAAGGTAACCGTGCTGCTGGTGCCCTGGGTGGGGCCAAAATTGTTGCCCGTAATCGTGACTAGCGCACCCACCGCTCCTGATCCCGGTGACACGCTGCTGATCACCGGTGCCGGCAAAACGCTGAAATTAACGCCCGGGCTGGACACTCCTCCAGCCGCCGTGACGACCACATTGCCGCTGGTAGCTCCGGCGGGCACTCCAACCACAATGCTCGAGTTGTTCCACTGCAGCAGCGTCACGGGCGTTCCATTGAAGGTCACCGTACCGTTGCCTTGGGTGAGCCCGAAGTTGGTTCCCGCAATGGTGACCGGAGAACCAACGGCTCCGGTGATGGGCGCAAGCGAAGAGATACTCGGTGCGGGCGCCACGGTAAAGTTCAATCCAGCGGTGGATACCCCGCCCGCTGCTGTCACGACCACATTGCCGCTGGCCGCGCCCGCCGGTACTTGAGCCACCACACTGGTGTTGCTCCACGAAGAGACCACGGCGGCGGTCCCATTGAAGGTCACCGTGCTCCCTCCCTGCGTGGCTCCCAAATTGGAGCCGGCAATCACGATCGCAGAACCTACCGGCCCGCTGCCGGGGATCAAGGTGTCAATCGCGGGCGGCGGAAGTACGGTAAAGGGCGCTCCCGCACTCGCCGCGCCTGCCACGGTTACGGCTACATTGCCGGTGCTCGTTCCGGCTGGCGCGACGGCCGTAATGCTGTTCGCGCTCCATGAAGTGACATTGGCCACGATCCCGTTGAAAGTGACTGTGCCGGCTCCTTGCATAGCGCCAAAAGTGGAGCCGGCAATTAAAACGGAAGAGCCTACAGGCCCCGCACTCGGTGACAGGCTGCTAATAACCGGGCTGGTCTGTGCCGGGCTGCCGATCAAATAAATAGAGACGAGAACGAGGGCTAGCAATGGGCGCTTCACATGACCGAGCAGAACGCGGAGGCAAAAGGCAAGAGTAGATTCCTCGCGCAAAAGCCCGGTGCTCGGAATGACAACACTTTTCCCAGGGGTGTAGCTGTAATATGCAGCCATAAGCAGTTCCTGCAAGCAATTTGGAGTTTTCATTGTGCCACCGCCACGCGCGAACGTGCGGCTGTCAGCAGATGGGGCGGAGTTTCCGTGACTGGCAAGACGGATGCGCGAATCGACGCCGCATCCCGACCGCTGTCCACTGAGACGGAAACGAGAAAGCCAGGTTCACCGCCGGCACGGCTTTCCAGCTCCAGTGCAGTCCCGGACCCGGAGCGCATGGCCGTTGCCCTGACCGCTGACTTGTGATCAGCGTTAATCCGGTCGCACAATCGCCGGACGATCTTCGCTGCATTGTCTTTGGGACCGTAAGCCAAGCTGATGGCCTGCGCTGGATGACGATGACCGTACCCCTCGTAGCTCAGCCGGATAGCCACCAAACCGTGTTCCCGGCTGCCTGGGTTGCCAATACGGGAGAACAGTATGGAACTCGAACGCGATCCGGTCAGATTTCCAGGCCAAACGCCGGTCGCGACCCGGCTTGTATTTAATTCACCGAGCTTCAATTCACTAATCTGGAACCGCGGGCTATTCCACGCGCTTTCCCACGGGCTTTTCCACGAACCTGAATTTGCCATCAGCGGGTCTTGCTGGCGCAATCTGTTCGCCAGAAATGTGGCGAACAAATTGGAGGCGGGACCCTGGCC
>Ga0207068_1129_pt1 | contig 21507 bp, 20 predicted proteins | sample Alteio_BWMinCont_23_FD_153475 | JGI IMG/M metagenome (GOLD analysis project Ga0207068, IMG submission 153475) | Enriched cells from forest soil in Barre Woods Harvard Forest LTER site, Petersham, Massachusetts, United States -... | ecosystem: Environmental > Terrestrial > Soil > Temperate forest >... | reverse complement strand
AGTGGAATAGTATGTTATTTGGCGGTAAACCTTAAAAATAAAATGGGATGGGATGATGCACTTGATGTTTGGGGTGTGCATGGGATTGGAGGTGTACTTGGCACAATTCTGCTTGGAGTATTTGCTACAAAAGCAATTAATGCTGCAGGGGCAGATGGTTTGATAACCGGTAGTTCTGATTTCTTTATTAAGCAAGTAATTGCAGTTGCGGGTGCATCTATTTATGCTTTTATTTTTAGTTATGCTATGCTGGCCATTATAAATCTAATTACCAGGGTACGGGTTACCGAAGAAGAAGAAGATAAAGGACTTGATGCATCCCTACATGGCGAAATAGCTTATGATGAAGGGGTTTTGTAATAATGAAATTAAAAAACAAATAGTATGGGTGAACCATTTGACTCACCCATACTATTTACGTCGAATAAATTAATACTTAACCAATCCATTTATTATCTAAAAATTTAAACAAAAAATGAACTTGTAAAACTATATTGATTCCATAAAGAAGATAGAATGAAATATTTGCAATCTTTTTCGAATCATTATTAATTAACAGATATAGAATTAAATATAGTGTTAATAGAAAAAATCCAATCAAAACTCGTATATGAGCATAACTCCCAATTGACAACCAAAATGCAAAAATTATTAAACCATAAAGCCCAACTTCTTTCCATGTAAACTTCTTTTGCCATATTAAAGTAGAAAATATAACAAAGAAAAATGCAGTGGGTATAATATACCGATTCAAGCTAAATAGATTTCCTCCCTTAAAAGCAATTGTAAATAGAGTTAATCCGCTCACATACAATAAAGAAAATATAAATGCCTTATTTGGTTGATGAACTTTTTTATATATAAAATCCCAAAAAAGTATAATCATTATCCCGCAACATACTAAACCAGCTAATAATGTGGGGCCATCAAGATGCTGCATATCTCCCCAGGTATGAAAAGGCAAATTTGGCATGCGTAGCCCAACCTCCCAATTTTTTTGGGTAGTAATAAAACCAAGCCATTGCCTTGTTTGAGAATATTGCAACAAGGCAACAAGGAAAATACCAGAAAGAGAGCTTAATATATATAATAAAATGTTCTTGATTCGTGAAGGGTTTTGATAGGAAATGATTTCTGTTATAATAATTGCAGGAATAAAAACATTTGCTGCTGACCTGCATAATGAACATAAAAATAAAGACATCATTATTAACCACGTTATTCTTTTTTTCAAACCGATTAAAAGTAGAACTGATGGCACAAAAAATAATGCTTCGGAATATGGTACATACATAAACATTATTGTTGGCAGCGATAAAAATAAGAGGATATCTTCAACATTGTGAGCAAATTGCTTGCAAAGAAAAACAAAGCTCCCCAAGAAGATAAACAAATTTAATATGCTGATTTGACGAATACCAAGGTTTGTAAGTTTCCATAAATACGGAAAACCAGGAAAAAAAGCGACTGAGCTTCCATAATTCTCATTAAAGGTATATCCATTATTTTTTATGTTACAATAATGATTTGCGTCATACCGTAGAAGTGAAGTGGGGTCTGGAATAAGAAGATGCCTTGTAAAAATAACAAATAGAATATAAGTTACTATTAATATAATCAAATTTAAAAAAACAGCTTTGATAATATCAGAATAGCTCAAATTAGAATTCGAAAAAAAGATGAGTGAATTAGATTTCAATTGTTATTCTTTTTTTGGTTTCCTAGCGTAGGATCAACCCTATACACACGCCAAAAACTTGTACGGCTTGTCCAATGGTTTATATCTACCATTTTAAGCCATTGAGGATATTGATAATAAACAGGAGTGAGATAAGGCATAAGGGCAGGAAAAGATTTCTCAGCATCGAAACCTCTCCTGGATAGCATTAGCAATACCGGTCTTTTATTTACTGCCATATAATCCCTCATTGAATCGAGATTTATTATTTTAACGAATCTTGTATCAGGACGTCTATAATAATTTAATTTTAATCTCCCATTTATTGTCAAATCCAGAGATTCTTCATTAATAATTACATCTGTTAGGGCGGGAGTATTAAGATATATGTATTTCATTGGATATAAATATGATGCTAATGGCCACCTGCACAAATTTATAATTAACACAGAATTATAAATAATTAATATTATTAAGAGAATTGATATAATCTTTTTGCCAGTTTGCAGATTAACCTTTTCCCACACTTTTGGTAATGCTACAATTCTGTTTATACCAAGAAAAATTAGAATGGGTAAAGCATCAATCAAAGGAAATAAAAAGCGCATCTCCTTATGAGAGACCAAAAAATGAACAAGCAAAAATGGAACAGATATCCAAACAAATGGATTTTTTTTGTTGGTTAAAATCGCAATTCCACATAGTACGAGCATAATCAATTGTAACGGCCAAAATCCGTCAAGCAGAAGTACTTTAATATACCACCACCAGGGCTCAGTGCCAAAATTAGCAGCTGCACCCAATATTATATTTATATAAAAATACCTAAATGCAGTATTTACCCATATGCCGTAAAACCAATGGTCTATTACAACTCCAAGCAGTAGAGCTACTAATATACCGATTATCAACCAAATAAATTTGATTGTTGGCAATCTTACCATAAAAAACAGCCACAGGAAAATTCCAGGATACAAAAAAGCTGATTGCACCCTGCATAAATAAGACAAACCAAACAAAAAGCCTGAAAAGAATAAAATATTAGAAAAATTTCTATTCTTGTAATCAGCAGATTTGTTAATTCTAAGTAAAATAAATGCGGTACCTAAAAACGCCAGTGATCCAGACCAACTTTCTGAAGAAAACCTGACATGGATAAAAAATATGATAGATAAAGTAGAACTTAAGATTACAAACCATTTGCGAAACCAATTATTTGGTAAATAATACATTGCCGCGATTGACACATATACAGAACTTATCCATCCAAGAATTGCTGAAATAACTCTTAAAATAGTTGCTGCCAAAAATGGATTGTCAATTTGAAACAGTTTTAAGAATTTCAGAATAATTACTACAATAAGAGGCTGAAAAGCTGAACGTATTTTTGTTATGAATTCCCAAGGTAAAGCAGAGGCCGGAGAATGCCCGACTTTATAACCTGCAAATTCCAGTATCTGAAAGTGTTCATCATAATGATAAAAACCTAAACTAAACCAACTCACAAGTAGGTGAATGCAAAGACTTATTGCAAACCATCGGTATAAAAAAGTTGATTCACTTTTATAATTCCCACTAATGGTCGTAACTAATAATTTAAGCATAATATAATCGCAAGAGACGTTTCCACTTCATAAATGCGCGGCAAAATACACAAATATATCTGAAACAAAAGTTTTAAATTTTCAATTGAGAAAATGATTTAAAAATCAATCAAACTAATAATTAGGTACTAAGAGAGTCTTTGAAAGAAAAAAAAGAAAAAAATATCGCATCCCCCAAATCCCATGCCACAAGGTTTTAAAAAAAGTCATACCTTTGCCCCGGAGAGATGTCAGAGCGGTTTAATGAGGCGGTCTTGAAAACCGTTGAGGGTAATACCTCCGGGGGTTCGAATCCCTCTCTCTCCGCACAGTATTCGAGCCTTTGCGTAATACACGCATTTTCAGTGTATTTAGTTGTTTGAATTTTGCTAATCGGGATTAGGGCATTTATGTAAGTTATTGATTTAGTTATACTTGATTGTTCGAATCCCTCTCTCATCTTTTGATATTTTATCATATGAGAAAGAAAGATCCTCTTACGGTTGAAAAGCTACGCACTTATCCTGGATGTGAACATTACACAGATGAACAAGCGGAAGAAATTGTGTCATCCATAGAAATACTTGCTGAAATTTGCCTTGAATATGTCCTAAATGAGGAAAAGAATCAAAATTCAAAAGTGATTTCAAAAAATTAAACAAATTTGACCTTATAGCTTGTGAACCCATTTAAAAATACCCCAGAGTACCAAAATTTACGAAACAGTATTAAGAAAATGGCTGAATCCAGAGGTTATCGGGTTCTTTTTGAAGAACCTATTTTTGATAGGGGCTTGGTTGATGTAGGTTTGTTAAAAAATGAAGCCCGGATTGCAGTTGAGATTTATGTTATTACCCCTGAACCTTTCGAAATCCAGAATATACAGAAATGTATAATCACCGGGTATAATCCTATAGTTGTTTGTTCGACAGACAGAAAAATATTAGAAACTGTTTGGAAAATCGTTGAAACAACCCTTGATTCGGCTTCCAACTCTAAGATATTATTCCTTGATCCAAAAGGCTTGCTTCTTTATCTTGACCAACTGGTAGCTAACGAATTGAGCAGCGAACAGATAATAAAAGAATATAGGGTAAAAGTGACATACATTGCAGTACCAGAAGACGAAGCCAAAAGCATTCGGAATACCATCGGGAAAATAATGATAGATTCTATTCTAAGAAACAAAGGAATAATGGATTCAAATTCTAAACGAAACGAAGAATGAAATTCTAAATAAGACAAAACTGAACAGACCTTGAATTAGGATAAACGACTATCATTATGAATGTTATTATAATTGAAGAGGAGGCTTTTTATAAACTTATTGAGGAAGTTGTCGTGCGCATTAAAGAGAAATATACCCCCTCGGAGGACAAGTGGATATCCGGTTCGGAAGCGATGCAAAAGCTAAGGATCAAAAGCAAAAGTACCCTTCAAAAGCTTCGGGACGAAGGCCATATACGTTTTTCCCAGCCCGATAAGAAAATCATCTTATATGATACAAATTCAATCGAGGAATATCTGGCAAAGCACGCTAAAGAAATATTGCAATCCTAAAAACCCTTCCCTCTCCCAAATCACTTAAAAAACTCGAGCTCTCGCAACTATAAATTGTCTTGCTTGACAGTAATTTCTGTTCTGCGCGACAAAATAAATTAACATATAAGATATTCTTAATAAATACGTTAGGTTTTCCTCAAACCAATAGTTCCTCAAGAGAGCCTTTCCAACTTACAAATCCCTTTTGGGCATCTTCGTAATCATGTACTATCTTGGCGAAATACACGGGGGCGCTTTTTAGATATTCGTTTCTGCCGGATTTTTTCATTTCTGACAAACTTAATTCAATTTCTTTAAGGGTTGCTCGTAAGGCTTCTTTAGTTTTTATAATGTGCCAGATATAAGTAGCCTCTTCACTGTCAAGTGTTTCCCAGACAATATGGTATTTGTTTTCTCCTGCCAATAAGAACAAGAAAGAAAAGGGCTGCAAAACAAACCTTAATTTGAGGATATTAGCCTCGTGGCGGGTGGCTAAATATTTAAGTTGTAAAAAATGCCTCGCTGATTCAATTTTTAAAAATTCGTTCATCAAAGCAGTTTCATTACCGATAAGCTCGCCCGCACTTTCTCCTATATTATGTACAAGGCTATCAAATGTTTCTATTGTTCTTCCCTCATTTGATGTTCTTATTTTTACGAATCTCTTTTTAACAAATTCAAATCGCACAGATTCAATGAGTTTTTCGTTAATAGCTTCAATCTGCTCTGAATTTGCTTCGTATGAAAGCACTCGTAAACTGTTGTGCTTTAAAAACAATTGTACAATGACTGTTTTTTGCCTCAGTATCTTCGTAAAATAATCTTTTATGGCTTCAAATTCAGGACGTATACTTGAATTAGCGATTTCCAAAATGATATCCTGCTTAATATCAGCAAGGTAAAAAGGGACTTTTACAATGCCATTCCCAAAAACAATCTTCTTAAATGGAACCTTAATAGTCTTATCAATCATCTGCCATCTTTCGTCTATTGGAACTATTAACTCTTTTTCTGGTATTGTAACAGAATCTGGGAGCCTTTTATATACCACTGAATTCAAAAGCCCACCTGTATCAATTGACCTGAATTTAATCCGTTCTATAGCAAAAAAAGAAATAGAAAGTTGTGCTCCAGGAACTTCAGGCACCGGTTTATAATCCAAAACTTCGGCAAAAATGGTATTTGTATCCTCTATGTACTTCAATATCTTTATTTTCCATACTACCCCCTTTTTGAACCGTTCAATTGCTGAACCAACATCTAAAATACCAATCGGGAAAGCATTAATGGAATTGCCAATGTAAAACCTGTCATCTTCAAAGTTGAGGAGGTATTCTTCATGAATTTTTAGCAATCCGGCTTTATTGAGCTTGAAATAATACTTATTCCTTTGTTGGAACATTTTCTCGAGGTAGGGGATATTTATATCCCTGTAGTCGTAGATTATAGGGGACGCTTCGCCCCTTTTAACCCTTCCAATATATTGTATTAATTTGCCTTCAAACGAACAAGGATAAACCAGGAACAAGCAGTTTAGGTTATCAATATCAACACCTTCGCCCATGAATTGGCCTATCGTAATTAACACCTGAAAACGGCCTTCGCCAATAAGTTGCATCTTTACTTTTTTTGCACTTTCACTATCATCGCCAGACAAAATTATCGTTTCACAATCCTGTTTTAGATATTGGTTTAGAGTATCTATATGGGCTTTGCGATCCGTAAGTACCAGAACATTCTTCCCCGAATTTATTTCTTGCTTAATGTCATTTATGATCAAGCTGTTTCTTGCGCTGTCATGAATCAGAATTTGAGATAAGGTCTCAAATTTATCAGTCAACTGATTAAATGGCACATCTAAATCCGTGTCCCTTATATTAATATAAACTCCTTGATTTTTCCTTTTGTCATCCTTAATTGGGATTTCAAATATGATTTCACCAATTTGGCTAAAAATTAATTTTTCGTCTTTGTCTTTTCTTATCGGGGTTGCGGTTAAACCATAAAGATAATAAGCATGCAGATTTTGGATTGTACCCTGATAACTTTCGGCAGGCAAATGATGGCATTCATCAATAATGATGGTTCCGAAAGATTTTTCGACTTTATCAATAGTTGGCTGGTTGTTAAGGCTTTGGATCATGGCTATCGTAACATGTTCGCCAATGTCAACCATCTTGTTTGTTATCTGGCCAATTTTGAATCGTGGAATTCCTAAAAAAGATTGTATCCGTTCAACCCATTGGTCAAATAGTTGCCTTCTGTGCACAATAATCAATGCAGGCTGCTTTTTTTGCGCGATGATTGAAAGGCCAATTATCGTTTTACCAGAACCAGGAGGTGCCATAATAACTCCAAAATCCTTTGTATCTACAACCTCCAGAACCGGTTGTTGGTAATTATACAGGCTACCATTCACTTCAAAATCAATCTCCGGCAACATTTCTCTTTTATCAACAAACTGATATTTAAAATTATGTCCCTTACAATATCGTAGAAATGCGCCTATAAATCCTCTTGGGAAAGTTAGCTGAGAAGCCTGTTCGTTTAGAACTGTCGAAGAAGGTCTGGTGCCATAAGTATTTTGTCCAGTGGCTTTCTTTATAAAAAAGTCAGGGTTAGATATTTTAAGATTCTCTCGCAAAAACAATATAACTTCTGGAGGGAGTTGGTCTCTTTCAACCGTAACCTCATTGTCCAATATAATTCGAAAGCCTTCCTTGAATAAAGGAAAGGCTGATTTGGTTGGTCCTGATATTGAAGTGTTTTTTTCTTCAATAGTTTCTAACAGCTCATCGAACATTGTCCGACTTACTTTCTTAATAGAAGACAGGAATTCCCATTGATCTGGGACGGGTATATAAGTTTCGGGAACAATGAAACAGGAATTTCCTTTTTGAATGGCTTCTGGCTGTAAGGGCAAAGCAACAAGATTACCCAATCCTTTTCCTGAATGTATATCCTGGTTGGGGAAAATTCGGTCAAAGCTGTTGTTTTTGTTTTCTTTTTTATCCAAGTCCACTTCCTTCAAAATATATTGGATTATCCCCCTGCTTTTATATCCAAGAATAGGTTGTTCAAAGAAAATCCATACATGTGCTCCGTTCCCAGAACGTGAACGTTCTATATATGCAGGTAATTTATGTTTGAGGCATTGTTTATAAAACTTCAAAACTTCATTCTGCCAATTGCCTTCGTCAAAATCAATGGCCACAAACCATGAAGAATTATCAAGCAATAAGGGATAGATTCCGAGGACTTCTTGCCCTTCAAGATGTGAAAGAATACCGTCCTCATCAAGTTTTGAATAATTTTTATGGGGATAATCTTTGATAGTCCCTCCCGCCGCTCTATGTTGGGCAAAAAGGCTCCAATCTATATCATAAGCAGGCATATACCCGCTTTTATTATCCTTTTGCCAACGTTTGGCGTATACATCTTCTCGACCCTTAAAAAGAGAAGAAAATATTTTTAATTGGTCATTGCTGATTGCCATGAATCCTATTTAAAACTAAAATTGTCCGTTGGTTTCGCAAAGCAAATCTCTTGAATTTATCGAATTTCCCATGTATTAATTCCGCTTTAAAGGAATGAAATTGAATTTATCAACTTAATTTTCTCTAATTTCGTTGTACTTTTTACAAAAGAGCGAGACTCAATGACGATTACAATCGATTTGCAAGGCAAAGCGTTGCCAATTATAAATGAAGCCAGGATTGCCGAATGGGTTTGGAAATTTTTTAAATTCAACCCGCTTCGATTTGTACAAACTCATTTCAAAAAGAAATTGGATGAGTTTATACTGCCCATTGAAGGTTTCCATAAACATATCAATGAATTGACAAAAGAAGACGCAGAATTATTGTTACTGCCTACTCGACAAATTATCCGGACTTTGGATAAGTATGATCAATTATTGGCTCTTTCAGAATATGCACAAGATGCGCAACTTAAAGAAAAATATAAATATCTTTTGAAGTCACTTTATCGTTTGGAATCATTACTGCACATTCAAATAACAAAAGATGTTCCTATTGAAAAAGCACCTGACTATATTCTTGAGGGCATTGCTAGTATTTCTCGTGCAAGTGTTCAAAGCAATAAACTATAATGCCTTATAGGAGAGGAGATATAGTTGAAGTCCCGTTTATTATCCCTGATACTAATAGATCAGAAAATCATCCTGCTATAATTATCTCAAATGACAACGTATATTTAGGTGATCAGATTTATATTTGTGTTATGATCACACATTCTAAGCATAGAGATATGTTTTCATTTTTATTAGAAAATGATATGCTAAATAAGCCACTGGATGATAATATCTCTCAGGTTCGTTGTCATCTGATTACGTATGTATTAGGTGGTCATATTATCCCAAATTCTCATCGTAACAAAATGAAACCTAATGCTGTCGACAGATTGGTAGTAATGATAAATACTGTTTCTTTAGAAAGTATTTAAAGACAATTCAGTAACTTTTTATTCCCTCAAATATCCCGAAATACAAAAATTAAGTTGATTGATACACTATTAACTCTGATGTATCCATAGTACTTTCTATTTTGTAAAACATCCTTAAATTTGTTTATAAAGGCAGTGAAAACTTAAATGAAAACAATTCGAAACGCACAACTTGACCTTTTTGGAGGTGATAAAACAAAAGTGGAAAGCGATGGAATATGGTTCTTTGTAAAGAAACACAATGCTGTTCACAAAACTGGGTTGCATTATGATTTAAGAATTCAATCTACCACTGTAAAAGGTAATAATGCGATTATGAAAAGCTTTTCTGTTAAAACCAATGCATCAGACAGAACAATATTCCTTGCAGACCTTGTTGACGACCATGAATTGAAGAATTCTCGCAGGGAAGGAACTATTTTGGAAGAAAAAGGAGAAGGTGCATTAATACACTGGGACGAAGGCTTTTGTGAAGTAGACGGAGAGGATTATAAGACAGGTATGCTTAAAGCGCTCAATGCGGGCATTGACCGAGGTCAATTTGAACTGATTTTCTCAGGACGAAGAATGAAAGGGAAGTTCTCTTTTCAAAGAACTGGCTCAAAACCGAAAGATAAATGGACTATTAAAAGAATCGATGATGATGGATGGGGCTTTGAAAAATATACAACTTCAGCATTGACCACTCATACAATAGATTTTTATATGGCTCTATTTGAGAAACAAAAGGAAGAAATGGGTCATATGGATGCTGCGGAGAAATTGAAATATATTGGAGATAATAAAAGCGAAAGTTTTAAACACAAATGGTTCTGGGGATCAGAATTGACTCCATATTAGGATATCCGGTTTTATTCGCATAGGGTACCCATAAAAACCGTGCGATTACTAAAGGCCATGGTAAAAGCCAACCTTTAAGCGAAAACAACACCCCCCGGGAGGCATGTCCAAACAGGCGGGTTGAGATGAAAGTGATCGGAAAACAAGACTAATTTTATTGCTATTGATAAAAAGCCGGTTGTAATAATATGACCGGCTTGTAGAAGATTTAAGCCAGTTGCAATTCTCATTCAAACCTTCCTAACTCGCTCAAATCATCGAAAAAGTTCGAACTGTGGCCCCTTGAGTCCGCCTTCGCCCGCTGTAGCTTTTAGCGAAGGCGGGCTGTTGAAATCAAGCTCAGAACTTTGATAAAAGCTTAGTGAGAGGGCTTAGGCGGACAAGGTACGTTTTTAGAAAAATTTTGATTTCTTCAAATTTATTAAGCTCTTCCTTTTAAAAATACAAATGTGGTATTATGTTTATGTCCTTAAATGCAGTAACAGAGCTATTTGCATTACATCAAAGAAGGTTACGTTAGAGCCAAAAATATTATTCGACCTATAACATTAGTATCTTTGAGCATGATTGTTTTTAACGACCGCTACTACCATGCCGTCATATTCCTTTGCTCCAACAGTTTGAAGTATGGTTGCAAATATTTCAGAGCAACCTGCTAAAAAGCTATTTAATCTACGCACGCCATTAACTTTTTCATCTGAAATATCTTCACCTAAAACCTTTCCATTCCTGATTACATTGTCGCAAACAATTATTGTTCCCGGTCTTGAAAGTTGCAAAGCAAATTTAAAATATTCAGTATAAGGCGGTTTGTCGGCATCTATAAATATAAAATCAAATGGAGTTTCTTTATCCATTATCATTTTTGGAAGGATATCTAAAGCCTTTCCGATTTTCAAATCAACTATATTCGCCAGCCCTGCATTGCTAATGTTTTTTTGTGCTAATTGGGCATGTAGTGAGTTGGATTCAATACTAATTAACTTTCCATCGTTTGGAAGGGTTCTAGCGAGCCAAATTGTACTGTAGCCGCCCAATGTGCCTAATTCCAAGATCCTTTTTGCATTACATGCTATTGCCAATACTTGTAAAAATTTACCTTGATTCGCAGAAATACTTGCATTTTCGATATTCTCATGTTTAATAGTTTGTATAGTTTCTGCCAATGCATTGTCTTCTGGGGCTAGTAAATTCGCTATATAGTTGTCAACTCTTTCAAATATTTGATTGTCCATTTTTTTATATACAATATTAAGCTTTTATTAAAATACTTCGAGTTTCCAAAGCACTCCTTCTCTATCAAATTCTCTAAAAAATTCGAACTTCGTCTCCTTGAACCCGCAGAAAAGGACAATTAGGCAAAAACAGCTCACTGTCCCTATTTTTTCCTCATTATTTTTGTAATGACGCAAAGGATTTTAATGGAATGAAAATCGAGATAGCCAATATGAACCAGCTTACCGATATATTTGAGATATATCTAAAATGTAATGAGGCGCTTCAACTGGAAAAAATTTATCAATGGAATGAAAATTACCCAACGCTCGATATTCTAAAAAATGATATTGAAAATAGATATCTTTATTGTATCACGCAGGGTAACCTTGCTATCGCCGCCATAAATGTAAGCGATATTCAGGAGCCAGAATATGAAACAATTATCTGGGAGGATATTAAAGGTAAGATATTAGTTATACATCGCCTCGCTGTACATCCAGATTTTCAAAGAAAAGGCATCGCAAGAAATTTAATGCACTTTGCTGAAGAATATGCTAAAAATAATAGTTTTACCTCAATAAGACTTGATGCTTATACCGACAATAAAAGAGTTTTGCGGTTTTACGAAAACGGAGGCTATATAAAACGCGGTGAAGTAAATTTTAAAGGAAGAACTTTACCATTTGCCTGTATGGAAAAGTATCTTTAAAAAAATAGATTGAGCTTAGTTGGATTGTGATTAAGATTTATGAACCCTTCCAACTCCCTCAAATCACCGAAAAAGTTCAAACTTTTTCAACTTCATTCTACAGTTGAAGTGCGAGATAATGAATCTTGGGAGAGTCCAACTTTTAAAATATTAAGACTCTAATGCTTAGTAGTATCCATTTGTCCCTTGGTAATAGTATCAATTAAATGTTTTGTAGTATCTACTTCCACGTTATGACTCTTAAGTGACTGAAATGCATCAGGTTCTAACTTGTCTGAGCCTACAAATGGATAGTTGAGTTCAAAGGCAACAAACAATAATATAGCTATAAGGCCACTCACACCAAATGCAAGCCAAAAGTGAAATTTTTGATTCTCGACATAGAAGCATGCGATATAAAATATAAGAAGTACGCCTCCGCCAATTAATATTATCCAAAGTATACCCGGCAATTCCGCATTTGAAGTATTAACCCTACTCCTTCTTGCCACTGTTACATCATTTAAATTAGATAACATTTCAGTAAAGATTACCTGTTCACCGAGGTCTTGAGGTTTTATTTTAATTATGAGTTTTTGGAGTTTAGACCGTGCATCCATAGCTTCTTTGCTTTCCTTGCCATTTGCCATATATCCCCATTCTTTTTCAGTTACAAGTGTTACATATTTTTTGATGCAGGAATCAATTGAGTATTTTATTTTAGGTGGCAAACCAGCGGCATCAGAATAAATATTACCAAGCGCATTTGCTTCTTTATCAATGTTATCCTTCACATGATCATAATTTTCCCATATAGCTATTACTATGAATGCAAGGAATACACCATATAATACCCCGATCATACTGACATAAATACCGGTAACATCTTTAAATTTTTCCAGTTCTTCTACAGAAAAAAATATTCGAAGCACTTTAAATGCTATATAAGTTACTATGAATGAAATGGCAACAATGATTATCAAAATGAGCCAGGCCGGTAGTTCAGAAAATATATAGTGCATTTTTATAAATATTAAACTAATTTATTTGAGACTTTAATGACAAAAATACAGAAAGAAAAGTTAAAGTTGGAATAGAAATTCAAAAGTGACACTAAGAATACCTACATGCAGATTTTGATTGCCGTTAATAAATTATCATTTACGATCTATCACCTTACTATCTGAAAATTGAAGGATTAAATTAATATCTTTGATAGGACCGAAAGTTAATTTTCCACCAGGCCTGATAACGTTTGTAGGATGGCTCCAAGAAAAAACAGGCTTCAGGGTTCTTACCCTAAAAGAAGATCAACCACTTCCGATTGAAACAAAAAAGGGTTGAGGTTATTTTCTTGAAGTTTATTTTGACATAATATTATACATTATTTACAATATTCATATTCATTACTGAGTTATTATATTGTGATGTTTCAAGTATTGATCATTTAGCTACAAACCAATCAAAAAGAAAATAAGAGATCGCAATTGATTTGTAGAGAAATAGAAGCATAAGAGAAGAAAAGAAGACATAGTAGTATTTAATGTTGATAAAATAAGTATTAACAATAAAACAAGTGTGTCATGAAAAAGATTAACAAAGCTCTTCTCGCTTCTGTATTGGCGACATGTATTTGTCTAAATACAAATGCACAATCACTACCCGATTACTCTAATGTAATTAAAATTAACCCATTAAGCTTATTAGTTGGCAATTGCACCTTGTTTTATGAAAGGCAAGTTAGCAATTGTGTTACATTACAATTAGGCATAAATTTTATGCCTGAGGCTCTCAAAACATTTGGAACACTTTTCACTTGTTATGGTATTACGCCCGAATTTAGGATATACCTATCACATTTAAGCATAGATGTGCCTGCGGGTGGCTATTTTGCTCCTTTCTTCAGGTACCGCTGTCTTATATTATCAGAACCTATTGAAAACGCAAGTATACCAGGCAAATATCAAAACATTAGCGTACAGGATGACCAAACATCAATTGGTTTTGTATTTGGATATCAATGCATATCTGAAAAAAATTATACTTTTGATTTCTTCGCCGGTCCATTTTCCAATAATAACAATTTTCATACCTCTACAGGGCAGCCTGTTAACTTTGATATTGGACAACTCGGGAATGATGGAATTGGATTTAGAGTGGGAATTGGAGTCGGATTCGCATTTTGACATAAAATATCTTTATAGTTGTTTTTTATAAAAAATGATTTTTTTTGGCAAACTGCATTTGAATAATTTCTGCCATATATTCTTATATTTGTTTTTAACTCCCAAAAATTGAAGAACTTTAATGGCAATAAGAAAATTATTTATTTTCATTTTATCAGCATCCTTTTTCGTATTTGTAATACCAGTGAAGGCTCAAAAAAACTATAAAAACATAAACTCAATCCCTAAAAATGTAAAACATAATAATAAAACTATAAAGCTAAAATATGGTTTTCAAATAATTGTAAATAAAGAAGGGGAGCCTCTCGATTCCAAATATTATTCTCATTTGGTTATAAAGCGGCATGGTAAAACGATTTTCCGTGATAAACTTAAAGACACATTAAATGAATATGAATTTAAAGATAAATTATACCCTATAATCGACTCTTTAAATGGAAATACTTTTGAAATATTAGTTGAAGTAAATGACAGACCAAGTAAGAGTTATCTAAGGTATTTTAAAATTGTCAATGACAAAATTTTAAAAATTAAAGAGTTGCCGACATTCTTTGGTAAGGCTGCAAATCTGGATAATGACTCAAATTTAGAATATGCTGGAATTAGGGACTTGGTTGAATTTATAAGTGAGGAGAAAGTGTATTACAACCCAATTCTATATTATGAAATTACATCAAATGGAATTGTGTTGGATTCTGTATTAACTATTCGAAAAAACAAATACATTTATGGTCGGTTTATGGGATTTAGGAGTAGTGAAAATAAAGTTGTTTCTAATAAAAAGACCAATCTGAAAATTGATAAAGAAATTGCTAGGATAATGAAAGCTTGCAAATGATAAATGCCAACATTACCCATCGTTATATATATTCATTAAAATCTTCAAGAGGCTCATCAAAATCAGGACTCATTTCTATTTTTCCTTTCCAGAGCCCATACCCACTAATAGGCTCTTTTTCTTTCACTCTTTTTTTTGCCTTAGTAAATAAAAACTCAATAAAATCTGCCGCTTCTGCTTTTAAAGCTTCAGGCAACATATTAAATTTTTCAATTGCTTGATTGATATTCATTCCTCTAATTCTTATTTTACATCAACAAATTTATATATAAATATTGTTTCATTTTTTAATGAATAGCTTAATTCATAAATTTGGCCATCTTTACTTCACATTTTTGTCCAGCCATTTCCCCATAATTTCAAGGGCTTCCAGTGCAAAAGTTTCTTCAATTTCGTCGTACTCTTCTACGGTACATTTTTTACAATGTTGAAATAGATGATTCAAGCCCGGGATTTCTTTAGTTTCGTATGATGGAGATTTACTCTTTTTTAATGCTTTTTTTATCGCTGGCAGGTTAATTGCGGCATTTACCTGCACGTCTTTACTGCCATTGAGGGCTAAAACTTTACAATTAAATTTTTCGATAAATGGCTGGGGATCAGATTGAATAAAATACTTAATCCATTGTGATGCAAAACCTTGTGCAAATCCCATTGCTAATTGATTGTCGTTCGAATTATCCCTTTTTAATTTTAATTGTTCCAAAATTTGATCAGATTGGTTTGCTTTCCATTTTTCAAAATCACTGATCATTTTTGGATATAATTTTGTTGTATCACTTTCTGCTAATACATCTTCGATCATATTTCTATATAGAGTTCCGTAAGAGGATGCTGCCTTGGCTGAAATACCGTCTCCCTTCAAAATATCTTCATTCTGCTGAACAAGTATATCTTCACCCTTCACCCCCGGACCTGCAAGCATGATTACAAAATCTATGTCATTGTTTCTTGAAGCTACAATAGATGCTATAAGGCCGCCTTCGCTATGACCAATTAATCCCATTCGTTTTTTGTCAACTTCTTTTCTGTTTTTTAGATAATTCAAACTTACTTTAACATCGTTTGCAAAGTCTTCACTTGTGGCATTTACAACGTCACCAGTCGACTTACCCATCTGACGGTCATCCACACGAAGCACTGCGACACCTCTATTTGTCAGATAGTCTGCAATTACAGCGAAAGATTTATGTCCTAAAATAGTTTCATCACGGTCTTGTTGTCCGCTTCCGGAAATAAGAATTGCCGTAGGGAAGGGTCCTATACCTTTTGGATAGGTAAAGGTTGCACCAAAATGAATGGACTTGTCGGCATTATCATATTCTATATCCTCCACATTGTAATTGAAAGGCGGTTTTGGTGTTTGAGGGCGGTTCGGGCTTTTAGAAACTTCAGCAACCTTTTTTATTTTCAGAGGAAATACTTTCCCTCCCTGGCTCCAATTACCGTCAAGAGTAGAATCATTAACCATTAATCCATTAAATCCACCTCTCAACTTCTTTATCTGCACAATGATGCTATCTCCCCTTACTGAAACATCATCACAATTTATTCCTTTAACTCCCTGGTCTGGACTATCCATTGAACCGGTGTATTTTCCATCACTCTGTAGATCAAAATGGAAAACAATGCGGATAGCAATACGTCCGACATCTAATTTGCCTTCCCATATTCCGGCAAATTTCTTTTGTGCATACATGGATGTAGTTAAAATAATCATAAATAATAAAGTTAAGGACTTTTTCATATTTTGTTTTTAGTTGAGGCTGCAAAAATAGAAACAAATTTTGAATATTATTTAGTTTTTGTTTAATATTATTAAAAATATTTGTAGATTTGTACAATATATTATACGATATGTTAAAGAAGTTACCTCATTTGTGCCCCTCCTGCTCATCTCCACTCAATGTTACCGCTCTTAGTTGTGGAAATTGCAACACTGAAGTTCGGGGGGAGTTTGAATTACCTCCTTTGGCCAGGCTGGAGCCAGATGATAGAATATTTATCGTTGACTTCGTTAAAAGCAGCGGAAGCCTAAAATTAATGGCAGAAAAAATGAAACTGAGCTACCCAACTGTCAGAAATATGCTGGATGATGTAATAGCCAGGCTGAATAAAGTAGAAAACCCCAATTAAAAATCCGATAAAATGAAAACCTATTTATTTAACCCCTTTAAATTTATTGCGGGCTACAAGGCATTAATAGTTGGCATTTTTGCCATGCTGATAACATCAACAGTATGCATGTTTGAAAAAATGCACCTTGATGGTGTTATTGATGTACATGGACCAAAAGAAACCGCTACCTATATTTATTATATCGAGCCACTCGTTGACTGGCTATGTTTTGTAATACCTCTTTATATTTTTGGCAGAATCCTGTCGGTCTCCTCAATCCGTTTTATAGATGTGGCAGGTACAGGTGTCCTGGCAAGGTATCCAATACTTTTTATAGTTCTAATAAATATGTTTTTCCCGCGCCAATTAAATGATCCTAAAAAACTAATTGATATAATTCAAACTGAACCACTATTAGTTATAAGAATAATTGTTTTAGAATTCTTAATAATTCCATTTATTGTTTGGACGGTGGCATTAATGTATAATGCCTATTCTATATCTGCTAATCTTAAAGGACCCAAAGCTACCTGGAGTTTTGTAGCTGCTATAATTTTTGCTGAAGTGGTTTCCAAAGTAATTATTTGGGCAATAGTTTGAAGCTCAAGCCGGAATTTAAGCTAAGTATTTAAAATACTATTTACTTGGTTTCTTCAGTTTTACCTTCTTTTGGCTGTTCAGTTTGTTCAGGAACATCTTTAGATTGGGTAGTGATTTTTTTGAGCTCAGCTTCAAAGTCGAGATCAACTTTTTCACCAACTTTTGCCTGGACATGAAGGGTAACGGAATTGCCATTGGTAAAAACTTCTACAGAATCATTACCTTCCGGTATGCTGACAATATTTGTGTTATGATAGGTTTTACTGAAACCCGATGCATTTGCAACATTGATATAATAATTCTTTGAAAAGATATTAGTGATCTTTAATTCAGCTCCTTGAATCGGCTCATTATAAACAATATGCACCTCTTTATTTTGATCATTTACCGTAAATATAGTATCATAATCAAGGAAACCGGTTCTGGCAATTTTAAGGTTAAAAACTCCATATTCACATTTTAGATCTTTTTCCCCACTCCCAAGATGATATGATTTCCCATTAATCGTTGAAACAGCGCCTGATGGAATATTTTCAAAATAAACGCGACCTTTATCTTTAACACCTTCATATTCATCATTCTTACTATCAATAGTCAATTGAGAATTACTTACGCTGGGATACACAAATTCTTCACCTTCGTAATAACTGGTTGGCTTCCAGTAATTTTCCCGGGTATAGGCGATCGGTTTATATTTTGAGGCTTTGTTGTAAGGATTCCAGCTATTAAACATCATAGCATCATCAGGGTCCGTGTATTTCCCATTTACATCGTTATCTACCAATATATAATTTACTTTATCTTCATCAGTTGCCTGCAGATACTGAGGATTTTGCAGGTAATATTTACCCTGGTATGTGTAAAGCAAAAGATGATTTTCTTTATCAAGATTTAGATCATAATAATCAAAAACAGGTACATCAGGTACATAGTCAGTATAAGGCTGCCAGGTATTGGATGTAACTGGAGTCATGTGTGATTGATACGTTGTATATGATTGCATTGAGCTTACCGGATGGGATGAATGCGAAGCATAATCATATTGATAAGTCGTTACATTTCGATACTGGGTTACGGGAACCATGGTACTTTGATAATAGGTATGAGACACCCATTTGTAGCGGGTTATGGCTTTTAGCCTCAACATTTTTTTATCAAAATAGATTGTGTTATTTGACTTTTGAATATGCTCAGTTGTAATAACATGGCCATCTCTTGCAACTGATATGTCATTGATATTAGCTTTAGCAAGCTTAAAATTAACACCTCTATATACAAACTCATAGCCATCTGCAGATAAATTGACCGGTCTGCTTTTTACGTCAGGGAAACTCCATCCAAAATCCGTAAAAACATTCGGGTGGACTTCACATGGCATATGTTTGCTTTTGATAGCCGACTTTGAGGACTCCCATCGCCTGATAACCTGAGCCTGGGCAAAAATTGATATAAAAAATAAAATGAGGACAAAGTAGATTGGTTTCATTGGTGTGAATTTTATTAACAAATCTAATAAATTTAAATTGAGAAATTTTGAAGTTGATTAAATTCAATAATTATAAAAAATATTACACATTATATTCGAATAAACTTTCTATACCCCCTTACCTTCCAACCACCCAGCCGCATACTCCGCAATTTCCTTCCAACCATGGTCTAAAATAAGCGAATGCCCACGGCCCTCAAAAGATTTAAGTTCCGTAATTGCCGTTGATTTTTTGTATATTTTATAAGTAGCTTTTGTGAATATAGTTGGAGCAATATGATCCCTCTCCCCTGCTATCAGCAATAACGGCCCTCGAGAAGTATTGCTCGAATTAACTTTAGTTTCGGACCAGGGATTAAGAGTGGCAAACGCGGCCTGAAAAAGTGGACGACCTGGCCCCGGAATAGCATATTTATCAAAAAGTTCTCTACCTTCTTCTTCAGGTATCGCATTGGCAAATCCATATTGGAACTGCTTAAAGGTAAGTGAAACCGCCTTCGTAAGATTGAAGGGATTACCCAATACCGGAAAAGATGCCTTAAGCGCCGATAATGGCAATTGCCAAACGCCTTTAATGGGTGCCGGGTCTATCGCAACTGCTGCAGAAGCTAAGCCTCTACCAAGAAGATTTTGAACTAGAAGCCCTCCAAAAGAGTGGCCAATCAAAATGGGAGGTTGACTCAAACCTGCTATTACTTTTGCATAGCTATCAGCAATTTCCGTTATACCTCTATTGGCAATTGGTTTAGGATTCGATCGGCATTCCGCTACCGTTTCAGAATCGCCAGGCCAGGGAGGTGCAATGCAATCATAGCCTTTTGCCGAAAAGAAATCCATCCACGGTTGCCACGAACTTGAATGCATCCATAAGCCATGTACAAATACGATTGTGCCTTTTGCCATAATACCGGGAGTTTATTATGACGCAAGATAATAATTTTATAGTCAGCCATATCTTCCTAATTTCAAAATAGTTTTCCTCATAATGCACAAAGGCTCTTCTGATGTATTCTATGCAGATAATTTTCTATCTTTGCTACTCTCCTACATCTTTCCTTATGAATAATCCTAATCTGCTGGGCGAAGCTGCTATCCGCACTTTGTTTTTTAAGTACTACAAGCCCACACTGATAAGTTTGTTGTCCATGACTCTTCACCAGGTAGTGAATGGTATAATATTAGGGCAACAGGTGGGAAAAGAAGGTGTGGCAGCTGTAGGCCTTTATGGACCGATTATAACGGGATTTATTGCATTAAGTCTACCAATAATGATAGGCGGGGGAATATTGATCAGCAAAAATATTGGAGCTGGTAGTTATGAAAAAAGCGCAAAAGATTTTTCAGTTTGCTTCTACTTTAGCTATCGTATTTGGTGGAGTTGTTACAATCAGTACACCATTCATAATAAATGTGATAGCTGATTTTTTGGCTGGATCTAAAAATACAATAATCGTCCATAATGTTTCTGATTATATGTATTGGCAAATGCTAAGTTTACCATTTTTATTTTTGAGAATGTTTTGGGGAAATTTTCTCAGCAATGATGGTGCCCCTAAAATTGGCAAGAATGGTGCCTTGATTGCTGTTTCACTTAATGTCATCCTTGACATTGTTTTAATAATCGGACTACACATGGGTGTTAAAGGCGCCTCGATTGCAACAGCGATTTCTACTTTTGCAGCCACATTATATTTATTTATTTACATCCTGAAAGGAAAAGGCCATTTCGGTTTCAAACATTTTAAATTTACACTTAAACTAAAGGAATGGAGACAATTACTAAATTATGGACTACCTTCATTCGCGTCTGAAATATCATTTTCAACAGGTTTATTAATTATAAGTCATAGCGTGGTGCCTTATGGGCCATTGGCTGTATCAGCTTTTGGCTTAGTAAACTATATGAGTTTTATTTTTATAAGGCTTTTCACTGCTGCTATGCTGGCATCTTTGCCTATTATATCTTATAACATTGGCGCCAAATTACATCAAAGAGTACTAGATACCGTTAAATTTTCATTGGCCTTCACCATATTACTTGGCTTGATAGTAACAGCTATTGGTTTTCTTATCCCCAATTTGCTAATAAATATATTTTCTAACCATGAAACGTTAGCTTTCAAAGAGATAGCAGGTAGCGCCACGGCATTATATTTTATGCTTTTTTTGGCTGCCGGCCCTAATTATATTTTATCCGCATATTTCCAAAGTATAGGGAAAACCACAGTTTCTATTATCATAAATATATTGAAAGGCCTGGTCCTTA
>Ga0207068_1089_pt3 | contig 21637 bp, 20 predicted proteins | sample Alteio_BWMinCont_23_FD_153475 | JGI IMG/M metagenome (GOLD analysis project Ga0207068, IMG submission 153475) | Enriched cells from forest soil in Barre Woods Harvard Forest LTER site, Petersham, Massachusetts, United States -... | ecosystem: Environmental > Terrestrial > Soil > Temperate forest >... | reverse complement strand
CTCTGATAGTTCTATTACTTCTTGTTTTTTTCCTTTCTTTGCGACTGGTGTTTCCATTTCTTCTTCGCCCTCATTTTCATCAGGCTCAACAGTAGATTCAGTTTCTTCCTCAGGTTCGTCGCCAGGAATTAAGTCAATACTTATAATATCTGCTTCTGGAAGTTTGTTACCAATGGCTTTCCAACCTCTTACTTCTACAAAATCCTGGAGAGAAATTATTTCTGAGATGGCATCTTTTTTCTTACCCGATTTTATTTCAATATCAGCCTGTAACCTCGTTGTTGCTAATACTAGCCTTGAAGTCTTGCCTTCAGATATAAAGCTGAATTTCTTTCCTTCAGTACTGGTTTCAATCAGGAACCTCTTAACATAGTATGTTTTATGATTCCCGTCATAATGAACCGCAGAAATAGGTCTATCAACTCTTCGTTTTTCTATCAATAATACTTTATCAGCATCATACCTATTTGATAACTCAAAATTAGTCAGTTCATAAGTACCTTCTTTATAAATAACAAGGATCAGGTCATCCATATTGAAGCTACCAAGATAGGTACCCCGTTTATCGACATTTAACCTGCCTTGTACATCATCATACCATATATCCCGTCCACCTAAGGTAGAAGCACCTTTCTCTTTGAATTTTACACTTTTTACGGCATATTTACTTACGATATTTCCCTGGGAACCACGCCCTTTTATATCCAAAATAGAAAAATCATAATCGAAAACTTTAAGACGTGCTTTGGCAAGAGGAGTAAGTCCAATCGTTACAATCTCAGACTCACTATTTGGGTTTGCAGATAAGTATAATACTCTTGAATTAGCATTGCCAGCTGTGAGATCGTACTCTTTGTCACGGGTAATACCTGTAACAGCAAAGCGTTTGGCACGGGCTACCCCACTTTTGCCATCGGCATAGATCATATTATAGATCATACGTTCGTCGTTCTTTTTCCAGACAGCTACATGAATAACATCCTTACCTACAAATGACTTCTCTGTGATCCTGGACACAATCATTTTGCCATCCTTCCTGAAAACAATAATGTCATCAAGATCAGAACAATCGGAAATAAACTCATCTTTCTTAAGTCCGTAGCCAATAAAACCTTCTTTCCAGTTTACGTACAATTTCTGGTTGGCAACGGCGACCACATTGGCGCTAATTGTTTCAAAAGCACGGATTTCTGTTTTACGTTCCCGCCCTTTGCCATATTTTTTAAGAAGGTTCTTGAAATAGTTAACCGCAAATTCAACGATATGCTCCAAGTCATGCTTCGTCTGTTCCATATCTTCCTCAAGGCCTTTGATATATTCATCAGCTTTGAACGAATCAAACTTGGAAATCCTCTTGATTTTTATTTCAGTAAGCCTAACAATATCTTCAGTTGTTATCTCTCTTCGGAATAGCTTTTTATATTTCTTAAGTCCTTTATCAATAGCCTGAAGCACAGCTTCCCAGGTTTCCATTTCTTCAATGTCCCGGTATATTCTCTTTTCAATGAATATTTTTTCCAGAGAAGAAAAATGCCACTTTTCTTCTAATTCATTCAACTTTATTTCAAGTTCCCGTTTAAGAAGCTTAAGTGTTTTTTCAGTAGATATGCGAAGGAGTTCATTAACCCCAGTGAAAATAGGCTTTTGATCTACTATAATACAAGCATTTGGATTGATGGAAACTTCGCAATCCGTAAATGCATAAAGCGCATCAATCGTAAGATCCGGTGAGGTACCCGAATGTAATTGAATCTCAATTTCTACCGTTGCCGCCGTATTATCTACGACTTTTTTGATTTTTATCTTATTGTTATCGTTTGCTTTAACAATAGATTCCATCACCGTATTTGTTGTAGTGCCGTACGGTATATCATGGATAATTAGTGTCTTCTTATCGCGCTCTTCAATTCGTGCCCTTACCCTAATGCGGCTTCCTTTTTTCCCTTCATTGTAATTGCTAAAATCTGCAATTCCACCCGTTGGGAAATCCGGCATTAGATTGACTTCTTTTCCTTTAAGTGTATCGATAGAAGCCTGAATCAATTCATGAAAATTGTGAGGCATTACCTTGGTGGATAAACCAACGGCAATCCCTTCAACCCCTTGAGCCAGCAAAAGAGGGAATTTCATGGGTAATGTCACCGGTTCCCTTTTACGACCATCGTAAGAAGTCTGCCATTCAGTTGTTTGCGGATTAAATGCAACTTCGAGTGCGAACTTTGACAACCTGGCTTCAATGTAACGAGGCGCTGCAGCCGAATCGCCTGTCATGAAATCTCCCCAGTTTCCCTGGGTTTCTATGAGCAGATCCTTTTGACCAAGATTAACTATGGCATCAGCAATCGATGCATCCCCATGCGGGTGATACTGCATGGTTTGCCCGATGATATTTGCCACTTTATTAAAACGGCCATCATCCATCTCCTTCATAGCATGAAGGATACGACGTTGAACTGGCTTTAAACCATCTTCGATAGCAGGCACAGCGCGTTCCAGAATAACGTACGAGGCATAATCAAGGAACCAGGTTTCATACAAACCTGCCACCGTGGCTACATCATGGATCACCTCACCTTCTTCAGGTTCTGGTGCATGTGTAGGCTCATTTTCGTTCTCGGAAGTATCCTCGTTCAGTATTTCGTCGTCATTCCCCATTGTTTTGCAAAAATAGCAGAAAGTTGGTTAGAAAAATGAAATTTAAAAATTGAAAATTGGAGCTTGTAAAATATTGCCGGTGACAAGAAAAAAGATTTTGCAATTGGCTATGCATAAAAATTATACCTAACTTTGATCTAAATAATGAATTTGAAATGAGTGTAAATTGGATTGAACATATTTCATCAGAACCAAAAATATTATTTGGCAAACCTGTAATTAAAAATACAAGAATACCTGTAGATCTCATTCTAGAAAAACTTGCCGGAGGCGATAAAATGGAAGATCTTTTACAAGCTTATCCAAGTTTGACAAAAGAGGATATAATATCATGTCTCCTATTTGCAGCCGAAACTGTAAAAAATGAAGTCATATACTTAAAGGCTTCTTAACACATGCAATTAGCGGCGGATGAGAGTGTAGATTTTGGCTTGATTGTAAATCTCCGTTCAATTGGTTTTGAGGTTTTATCAATAGCAGAATTTTCACCGGGAATTGATGATATGCAGGTTATGGCTATTACAGTTGATAAGAATTGTTTATTAATTACCGAGGATAAAGATTTTGGAGAACTTGTTCATAGGCTTAAGATGGAACACAATGGAATTCTTCTCATTAGAATGAATGAAATAAATAGAGAAGATCGTTTGAAAATTATTCCATCAATGATAAAAGAATACTTTTCAAAACTTAAAAACAATTTTTCAGTACTGACATCCAATGGATTAAGAATTAGAAAATAATTCAGGGATTTCTTGAGCAAAATAATTAATTAAATAATCTTCTCCTCTTTCCCCACTACCCTCGTCCCTTCATACAATTCATACTCAAGCAACCGGCAATCAATTTTTGCATTGTAGAATTCAATCCGTCGTTTGGCTTTAAGACCGACTTTTTTGGCCAGATCCATATTACCCGTGAAAATATACCCTGTATAGCCTTTGCATTTTTTCTTAAAGAAATCACCGATAAATCCATAAGTCTCTTCCAATATTTCTTCTTCTCCCATTCTTTCACCGTATTCAGGGTTTAGGATTACAACTCCTTTATTTGTGTCCGGAATTGGAGTTTCTTCAAAATCACATAGTTCAAATCTGATCAAATGATCTACCCTGGCTGATTTTGCATTTTCCCGTGCAGCAGAAAGAGCTCTAGGATCATTGTCAGAAGCAATTATGGGGAAACTCAATGTTCTTGAAGTCTTCCTGGCTGCTTCCAGCCTTAAATCCTTCCAAATAGTATCATCATAGCCTTTAATGTGAGAAAATCCAAAATTATGACGCATTAATCCCGGCGCTTTATTCGATGCCAAAAGAGCCGCTTCAATAGCCAGCGTACCACTACCACACATGGTATTTATAAAGGCACTTTTACAATCCCATCTTGTTGCTAAAATTACAGCTGCAGCAAGGGCTTCCTGCATAGGAGCTTTAACTGAAAAATTTCTGTAGTTGTGTTTGGCAATTGTATCACCTGAAGTATCAATAAAAATAGCTGCGTCACTGTTTTTCCAATAGAGATAAAGTACCATTTTATCAGTATCTGGACCGGAATCAGGCCGTTTGCCGGTTTTTTCCTGCATCCTGTCCACGATGGCATCTTTTACTTTAAGATTACCAAAACGGGTATCTTTAATATAATCATTTTCTATAAATGAACTGATTGATATATATCCGGTTGGTTCTATATACTCTTCCCATGGAATCGAAACAAGATGATCATAAAGTAAATCGGGATTTTCTGCTTCAAAAGTATCAATCAAAAATAAAACCCGGTAGGCAGTTCTCAGGTACAGGTTTAGCTTCATGCAGTCAGCAAGGGTTCCGGTTATTTCTACACTTGCATCCCCTTCTGCATCAATTTTATAACCCAGTTCTTCAACTTCTTTTTTAAGATATATATTACTGCGACGAGCGCAATTGATTCGGATGGTGCTTTTTAATTTAAAAATGCTCATAAGGAAGTATTGAGTAAGGGGTAGTGAGTAAGGGCACGATTTTTAGTTTTTTTGGTTGGTTAAAATGTTGAAGGTTAAAAGTTAAAGGTTGGCTTGCGCATCAAAAGTATCTAAAAAATAATTATTTGGACAATTCCTCCTTTTCTCCCTTGGTGAGTCCTGCCGCGACTAATTCATAAGAATGGTCTATTAATTCCATGATCAATCTGTCATCGAGTTCGCTGTCAAGGGTTATGGTATTCCAATGTTTTTTGTTCATATGCCATCCTGGAATGATCGAAGAATATTGTTCTCTCAATTGAATGGCTCTTTCCGGGTCGCATTTTAGGTTTGCTGTTGCAGGAATTTCATCTGTTCCGGTTAAGGCAAACAATTTACTCATCACCTTAAATACAATCGTTTCAGGGCCAAAAGGCATGTCTTCGGTTGCTCCTTTTTTGCTGAGACAGTATTCACGGAATTCTTCGAGGTTCATTTAACTGTAAAGAAATATTTGGTTCAAAATTACGGGTTTATTACCATATACTTGTAGGGGCAACCCTTGCGGTTACCCTCCTTTGGGGTTGCACTCCCTTGCGGTTGCACTATTCCGAGTAGGGTTGCCATTTTGGTGCCGGGAGCAAGGGCAGGGGCAAGCCCTGCCCCTACATATGCATCTATGTTCTTTATTTGCAAGGGTTCACCATAGCCATTGGGTAATTATTTTGAATAAAATTTATCATTGTCCCAATTGGTTACATTATTTATAATATATTCTGAAATAGTATGATAGGACTCTTTATTACGAATAATGTGTTCAAAATAATTTCGTTGCCAAAATTTGCCCATGCCTGTATTTTTACTTTTATGGATATCTAAACATTTATTAAATACCAAAGATTTATAGGCTCCTATTATATTACCCAAAATAATAGGGATTGGTTGATTAGTATCCTTAATCGAATTTTGGTCGAAATCGTTTCCCGATTCAAGGGCAGGGGTAAACCCTGCCCCTACATCATTCGCACCAGTATTATCAACATGTTTAATAACAATGATACCATGCATGTGATTAGGCATAATTTGATGGCTATCTAATTCAATATCAGGAAATCTTTTTAGCAAATCAATCCATTCATTATCAGCAATCTCGCCCAGCTCATTTAATATCATTTCTCCATTTTCTATTTTCCCAAAACGATGTTCTTTCTTATGACAACAAATGGTGATGAAATACATTCCCTGATTTGAATAATCATATCCTGCAAGCCTTATAGATTTTCGGTGATGAATTTTAGGATTGTATTTAGGAATATTGTTCATTAATTTAATAGCTATGGATATTTAGCCAAATTAATAAAATTTGAATGAAAACTACAATAAAGAATCAAGATTTCCATATAGGGGCAACCCTTGCGGTTGCCCTGATCCGAGGCAGGTTGCCACATGGATGCATGGATCAAAGGACCGAGGTAAACCAAGCCCCAAGATTTGGACCTATTGCCTGAAATTGTGCAGGGGCAAGCCCTGCCCCTACAATCAAAAATCATAATCCCCAAAATTTCCTTAAATTTCGCCCTATTAAGAAAATGATAAAATGAGCGAAGAAAACATAGACCCAAAGCAGAACGCCTATAATGATGACAGTATACGTTCCCTTGACTGGAGGGAACATATCCGCATGCGGCCGGGAATGTATATCGGAAAGCTAGGGGATGGCACCAGCCAGGATGATGGTATCTATATCCTTGTAAAGGAGATCATTGACAATTCAATAGATGAGTATGTGATGGGGTTCGGGAAGAATATCGATATTAAAATCACTGAACATAAAGTTACTGTTCGAGATTTTGGCCGCGGTATTCCATTAGGAAAAGTAATTGATTGTGTATCAAAGATCAATACTGGTGGAAAGTATGATTCAAAGGCATTCCAGAAATCTGTAGGATTGAATGGCGTAGGTACAAAGGCAACCAATGCTTTATCTGCCTATTTCAGAGTTGAATCATATCGTGATAACCGAACAAAAATGGCGGAATTTGAGCGGGGAATTATCACCAATAATGCTCGTGAAACTAAAACTGCAGAAAAAAATGGCACCTTAGTTGTTTTTGCACCTGACGAAACCATTTTTAAGAATTATCATTTTATCCCTGAATATCTTGAAAACCAGATTCGTAATTATACTTATCTCAATGCAGGGTTAGTCATTAATTTCAATGGACAAAGGTATTTTTCAAAAGAAGGTCTTTTAGATTTATTACGCAGCAAAACCGATGAAGAATCTCTTCGCTATCCTATCATCCATCTTAAGGGGGAAGATATTGAAATAGCATTAACTCATGGAGAGCAATATGGTGAAGAGTATTACTCTTTTGTTAACGGACAACATACTACCCAGGGAGGAACTCACTTATCTGCCTATAGGGAAGCCATTGTTAAGACTCTCAGGGAATTTTATAAAAAGGATTTCGATGCATCAGATGTACGTGCATCTATTATTACTGCAATAAGTGTAAGGGTACAGGAACCTGTATTTGAATCTCAAACTAAAACCAAACTTGGCTCTCAAAATGTAGCACTTGAAGGACCAAGTATGCGTTCATTTGTTACAGATTTCTTGAAGAAGGAATTGGATGATTATCTCCATAAACACCCACAGGCTGCCGATGCGTTGCTGCGTAGGATCATGCAAAGTGAGCGTGAACGTAAGGACATGGCAGGCATTAAAAAACTTGCCAATGAGCGTGCCAAAAAAGCTAATCTTCATAACAAAAAACTTCGCGACTGCAGGGCACATTATACAGATGAGAAGAACGATAAACGCTATGAAACTACCTTGTTTATCACGGAAGGAGATTCAGCCAGCGGGTCAATAACCAAGTCACGAAATGTAGAAACCCAAGCCGTTTTCAGCTTAAGGGGAAAGCCATTAAACTGTTTTGGGTTGACTAAGAAAGTTGTGTATGAAAATGAAGAATTCAACTTGCTTCAACATGCGCTAAGCATTGAGGAAAGCCTTGATGACTTGCGATATAATAAAATCGTAATTGCTACCGATGCAGATGTTGATGGTATGCATATCCGCTTGTTGATGCTTACTTTCTTTCTCCAGTTTTTCCCTGACCTGGTTCGTAACGGACATGTCTATGTGCTTGATACACCACTTTTCAGGGTGCGCGATAAAAAACAAACTTTTTATTGTTATACACCTGAAGAAAAGCAAAAAGCCATCTCCAATTTGGGTGGGAAGCCAGAAATAACACGATTCAAAGGACTTGGTGAAATATCTCCGGAAGAATTTGGGAAATTTATCGGCGAAGAGATCAGGCTTGACCCGATTATCTTAAGCAAGGAAATGTCAATCGTGAAACTCCTCAACTATTATATGGGTAAAAATACCCCTGAGCGTCAAGATTTTATTATCAATAATCTTAAGATTGAACTGGATATTACAGATGAGAAAGAAGAGGAGATAGTGACTGAGGAGGAAGAGGGGAAATGAAGCTAAAGATTCGCTTTATTTACATGCTAAAGTAGTTATCCCCCAATCACCTCATCATCATGATTTACAGCATAAGAAATAGTAGCCTGCACAAATTAATTTAAAGATATATTTTTCTGTGAGGCTACAATGGCTGCCTCTTTATGGAGTTTGCAGGAATAGGAACCAAAAACCCTAAATTTTCATTAGCTTTGGAAGAATTATTAAATTGTATTTATGCGGACGCTTACCGTATCTATTTCTGATCTAGAATACAGAAAGTTTGGCCTTAAAGGGGATAATATCGCCTTTTCTGATTTTATTAATATTATTGCTAGAGAGTTATCAAAAGAAACACTTAATTATTCCACTGAGCTGGCAGAAAAAAATGGCCTTTCTAAAATGACCATGAATGACATTAACAAAGAGGTTAATGCCGCTAGAAGAAATGCAAAAAATAGTCATTGATACCAATGTCCTGGTTTCGGCTTTGATACAAAAAGGCTATCCATATCATATTCTCACTTCTGCATTCAATGACTCCCAGATTCAGATTTGCATTTCCAAAGACTTGTTTGGAGAATATTTTGATGTGTTTAACCGCCCAAGGTTTTCAAAATATCCTGATTTTTTGGCTAACGCAAGTGCATTACTATCTCATATAGAATCAATAGCAGTTTTCTATAATCCAGAAGTTAAACTTAATATCATTAAAGATGCAGATGATAATAAACTTCTTGAACTGGCAGAAACTGCAAAAGCGCAATATTTAATTACAGGCAACACTAATGATTTTATAATGAAATCATATAAAGACACACAAATTGTAACCCCAAAAGAGTATTGGGAAGAATATTCTAAATAGTGATTTTAGAATTACTTTTATTCTATTAAGTGTCAACTTACCCACCAATCACCTCATCATCATGCTGTACTGCATAAGAAATAGCAGCTTGTACAAATTGGTTTAAAGATATATTTTTCTGAGAAGCAACTATGGCGGCCTCTTTGTGTAGTTTGGAAGCGACTCTTACGTTAAAACTTCCTTTATATGCCTTTTCGGGATCTTTCCCTATTTGTTTACAGGTCTCAATATAATCGTTTACCGCCTCTCGAAAAGCCCTTTTTAAGGTTGTAACAGATTTGCCTTCAAAGTTTACGAGATCATTTATTCCTTCCAATTTACCAAAAAAAACCTCGTCGGAGTTGTTGAAATAAACTGTGGCATAATAGTTTTTGTATTTAAAAAAGTCACTCACGTCTTTGCTTTTTAATCCTTAATCCATTGGATGTCATTACTGAAAAACTATTTTGAAGTTTTGTAAAAAAATCCTTAATCGTAGATGGAACAACTTTTAATCGCTCGCTTCTTGAAAGGTCACTCATTCTAATAAGAAGAATTCCTTTGTGATACATCTTAAGGCGATATACTAGTTCTCCAAAATCTTTGTCTTCAGTAATGAGCAGTCGATTGGTTTTAATTGCGATCTCAAGAACAGCTTTATCGTCAATACCTGGAGAATAGTCAGCGATAGAAAGTACGTCAAAATTAAGAATCCGTAGATTTTTAATTATTCCATAGTCGACGCTTTCGTCAGCAAGCAATTGCATATTATGAAGCCTTGGAATAAACTACTTCATTCTTAATAGTTTCCGCCGCAAACAACAAACAGGAGACAATGTCTTCTTTCGTAAGACTTGGATAAGCTTCTAATAAATCTTCCATTTTGTCCCCAGCAGCAAGTTTTTCAAGGATTAGGTCCACAGGAATCCTTGTATTTTTGATTACCGGTTTCCCGAACATGACTTCAGGTTCTGATGCAATATGGCCTTTCCAATCTATTGTCATACAATTATTATTTAATTTCAAATATAGACAGAAATCCTAATATTAGGGTTCCATTACTTCCCCTTCACCCTCTTCTTCACATCCTTAGCCTTTAAAAAATTCTTAGACAAAACAGGAGAAACAGTATATCCGTCTTCCTTCAATAAATTAATAACCCCCTTTTTACCAGGAAGATGCGCTGCTCCAACTGCTGTAAACAAAGATGCATTTGTGCGGATAACGTTTTCAATTCCATTGGTCATTACCCTATTTCTTTTAATGATGAAGTCTTCCATAAAGTTATTGCCCATACTGGTATCGGTTTCTGTTTCAGCAAGTAGTTTATTAAGGTCCGCGTCGGTATAGTCCAGTGTTGTTTCATTCATTGAAGCGGTCAATTCTTTAAAATTATGAATTCCTTCTTTTAGTAACGCAACCTGCTTATCAACAGGAACATTGGTAAGTAGTTTCATTTGATCTTCGGCTTTTTCCAGTCCGATGATTCGTTTGTTTTCCTTTTTTGCGAGTTTGAAATAAAACACATCTAATACATCTTCTTTTTTGCTTTGCTTTCCTTGTAAGATCAAGAGCCACACATATATCGGTTTTACTGTCGCCAATAAAAAAATGGGTATCCCGGCCTGTTTCATCGTATATTTTCCGGCAAGTTTATAATCTGCTTCCCCAAGTAAGTCTTTTAAATTTTGATCCTCAGGTAGTTTCATGTCATTTGCCATTGACATATTGTCGACTGAATCCATATTTATTTCCATGGCAAACACGCTGACTTTATCAAAATCAATCATGGCAGAATCTTGTAGCCTGAATACCCTATCGTCCCCGGTATGCATTGTACCATATAAATAAGATGGTTCTTTCAAACCATTCCCTGAAATTTTCCAAAGCAAAGTATGAGCAAGGCTGTCGGACTTTACCTGAGCAGATATCTGCCCGGTTGCCGTCATTATAAAACATATCAGTATTAAATAATTCTTCATTTCATCATCTCTTTTACCTGCTCCAATTCATCCTTAATTGAACCTGGATTCCATCCTATTTTTTTAGCTTTTTCATTGGATAATGACACATCTTTTGGTCTCGGAGCAGGCATAATTACATCCTTTCGTTTAGCCTTAATCAATAATTTCTTATCATAACCGAATACCTCACACACAAGTTTACCAAAATCATAGCGGGAAATTCGCGAATCCCCTCCTAAGTGAAAAATTTCACCGGGCTTTTCAAGGCATAAAAGTACTCCCTTGCAAACGTCCCTTACACTCCCAACAGTTCTAAACTCATCTGTAAAAAGTTTTATCTCTTTGCCTTCAGAAAGCGTCTTTATAATTTGTTGCAAAAAGCTGCTTCCGTGAATATCATTTGAAAGATCGCTAAATGGATTTGATCCATACATCAATGGAAGTCTGCAAATTGTGGCATTTGGATAAATATCAAGGACAGATTGTTCGGCTATTGATTTATGTAATCCGTAAATGCTTATCGGACAGGGAATATCGCTCTCCTTATAGGGTGCAGATTTACCATCAAAAACCAGGTCGGTTGAGGTAAAAACCAAGGGTATTCTCATTTCAGCACTTAATTTTGCTATATTCTCGGATGCTTCAATATTTATTTTTTCTGATATGTCAGGATGCGTCTGGCATTTATTTGGATTAGAATAAGCGCCAAAATGAAGTACAATATTTGGTTTAATTTTTTTGAAGTAATCACCTAAGACTTCAGCATCGCAAATATTTAATTGTTGGGATATTATATGATCAAATTGTACAGGATGCTCGAGCCAAATAGCATGAATTTCAAATTGTTCTGAATAAAATCTACAAAAATTCCCCCCAAGAAACCCACTTCCGCCCGTCAATAATATTCTTCGCATCTTTATTGATCATTTCTTTTTTATCGCTCTACGTATTGCTTGTCATAATAAGAAGCATACGCCCCACTTGTGACATGCTCTAACCATTCAGTATTGGCAAGGTACCAGTCAATCGTCTCTTCTATACCCTGTTCAAATGTAATGGAAGGTTCCCATCCAAGTTCTCTTTTAATTTTAGAAGCATCAATGGCATAGCGCATATCATGGCCTGCACGGTCTTTAACAAAGGTGATCAGTGATGCACAGCTACCTGGTTCTCTTCCAAGTTTTCTGTCCATTATCTCGCACATCTTAGTCACAAGGTCTATATTTTTCCATTCATTATTACCGCCAATATTATAAGAATCACCTACTTTCCCTTTATGAAATATAAGATTGATTGCAGATGCATGGTCTTTCACCCAAAGCCAGTCGCGGATCTGTTCACCCTTACCGTACACTGGTAGTGGTTTATTATTTTTGATATTATTGATGATCAAAGGAATTAATTTTTCCGGGAAATGATTTGGTCCGTAATTATTTGAGCAATTTGACATTACAACCGGCAATCCATACGTATGGTGATAAGCACGCACCAAATGATCTGAACCTGCCTTAGATGCAGAATAAGGTGAACGCGGATCATAAGCAGTTGTCTCTGTAAAATAACCTTGAGGGCCTAATGATCCAAACACCTCATCTGTAGATATATGATAGAACAAATGCCTGCCATCGCTGCCGTCCCAAGCGGCTCTTGAAGCATTCAAAAGGTTCATGGTTCCAATTATATTGGTATTGATGAATTCGCCTGGATTTAATATTGATCGATCTACATGAGACTCTGCTGCCAAATGAATAACTGCATCGGGTTTTTCTGTTGTAAATAAATCATTTATAAATGAAGCGTCTGCAATGTCTCCTTTTATAAACCGGTAATTTTCCTTATTTTCTATATCCTTTAGGTTCTCAAGGTTACCTGCGTAGGTAAGTTTATCAAGATTTATAATATCATAACCAGGATAAGAATTTACAAAATCCCTTACCACATGGCTTCCAATAAAGCCTGCTCCACCTGTTATTATTACTTTAAAATTCATTGCTTTCAATTAAGGTTACATGTTCATTTTCCAGTAAATATACTTCTTTTGTTTCAGGACAAATGGCTCTGCCTTCATGATTAAAGAAAAGATGATGTCCATTACGGCTCATCCACCCGGTCTGTCGGGCCGGATTTCCCATCAACAAGGCATAGGGTTTTACATTTTTTGTCACTACTGCACCTGCACCTATAAATGCGTAATCTCCTATTTCAATTCCACAAATAATAGTGGCGTTTGCACCTATTGTTGCACCTTTTCTTATTATGGTTTGCTTGTATTCTTTTTTTCTTTCTACAGCGCTCCTGGGATTAATAACATTGGTAAAAACCACGCTTGGACCAAGAAATACATCGTTTTCACAAATCACTCCGGTATAAAGAGATACGTTGTTTTGTATTTTTACTCTATTACCAATAATAACATCAGAAGCGATAAAAACATTTTGCCCGATATTGCAATTTTTACCAATTATTGCTCGTGGCATAATATGCGTAAAATGCCAGATTTTTGTATTTTCTCCAATTTGGCTACCTTCATCAATTATAGCAGTTGGATGAGAATAAAAGATTTGTTCGTTGTTAGTTGATCGTTGTTGGTTGTTGTTCGACATAAAAGTTGTTGGTTTTATCTTTTACTTCTTCTTTTTACTGACCACTGTCAACTGTCAACCTACCACTTATTTAAACTCCGGCAATGACATAAAATAATCCAATGTAATTTTCAGACCTTCTTCACGTCCAACTGTTGGGTTCCATCCTAAGATTGTTTGCGCTTTTGTGATATCAGGTTGTCTTTGTTTAGGGTCATCTGTTGGTAGTGGTTCATAAATTACTTTACAACCTGTACCTACAAGTTTAGCAACTTCTTCCGCGAAATCTTTTATGGTAATTTCCTGCGGGTTCCCGATGTTGACAGGTAATGCATAATCACTAAAAAGCAATCTGTAAATCCCTTCTACCAAATCACTAACATAGCAGAATGACCTTGTTTGGCTGCCATCACCATATACCGTAATATTCTCTTTTCTTAGCGCCTGGCTCATAAAGGTTGGAAGTGCTCTGCCATCATCCAATCGCATTCTTGGCCCATAGGTATTGAATATCCTGATTATTCTTGTCTCAAGTCCATGGAAAGTATGATAAGCCATCGTTATTGCTTCCTGGAAACGTTTTGCCTCATCATATACACCGCGCGGCCCAATAGGATTAACATTTCCCCAATACTCTTCTCTTTGTGGGTGTTCAGAAGGATCCCCATATACTTCTGAAGTTGAAGCAATAAGCATCCTCGCATTTTTGGCTTTTGCCAATCCTAAAAGATTATGGGTCCCTAACGAACCAACCTTCATAGTTTGAATAGGCATTTTAAGATAATCTATGGGACTGGCCGGCGAAGCAAAATGTAGTATGTAATGCAGTTCACCTGGCACGAATACAAATTTTGAAACATCATGATGATAGAATTCAAAATTTTCCAGTTTAAATAAGTGGGAAATATTATTAATATTACCTGTAAGGAGATTATCCATGCCGATAACGTGAAAATCTTCCTTTATAAATCTATCACAAAGATGGGAACCAAGGAAACCGGCCGCACCTGTAATTAATATTCGTTTTCTCATTATATGTTTTTCAGTTATTCTTAATTGAATTAATTATACTTTTTCTGAAATAGCCGCTGATAGAATTAAAACAGGTGTTCTCCCAATTGATTCATAATGAAACCCTATTTCCCGCATATCATCAGTCTCAAAAAGGTTTCTTCCATCAAATATCGCTTTGTTTTTCATCTTTTTGGAAAGCAATTCAAAATCAGGAGTTCTAAATACCGGCCACTCAGTCATTATCATTAGCGCATCTGCTCCATCAACAGCTTCATACTGGTCATGCGCAAATGTTATTTTACTGCCCATTATTTGTTTCACATTCTCCTGTGCCTCAGGGTCGTATGCAACAACAGTTGCACCAAGATCCAACAAAGCATTTATATTGTATAATGACGGCGCCTCCCTAATATCATCAGTATTTGGCTTAAAAGCCAATCCCCAGAGGGCTATTTTTTTGCCTTCCAGCCTACCATTAAAATAAGCATTTAATTTTGGAAGCAACTTTGTTTTTTGATCTTCATTCACTTCCATTACTGCATTCAACATCTTGAAATCATAATTATTTTCTTCTGATGTTTTTGCCAGGGCCTGTACATCTTTAGGAAAGCAACTGCCTCCATACCCTATACCTGCAAAAAGAAAGCGTTTGCCAATTCTGCTGTCTGAACCTATGCCCTTCCTTACATCATCCACGTTAGCTCCCACTTTTTCGCAAAGATTTGCAATTTCATTCATGAAAGTAATTTTGGTAGCCAGAAATGCATTAGCAGCATATTTAGTCAATTCAGCTGAACGCTCATCCATAAATATAACCGGATTGCCCTGGCGTACAAATGGCGCATATAATTTCTCCATTACTTCCTTGGATCGCTCACTGCTGGTGCCAATTACAACCCTATCAGGTTTCATGAAATCTTCTACTGCAACGCCTTCTCGTAAAAATTCCGGGTTTGAAACTACATCAAAAGGCACATTTGCCCCCATTGCAATTTTTTCCCTTACTTTTTCAGCGGTACCTACAGGTACAGTGCTTTTATCAACAATTACAGTATAGTCTTTTAATAAAGGCCCGAGTTCTTCAGCTACCTGCAATACGAATTTCAGATCGGCAGAGCCATCTGCACCGGGAGGTGTTGGCAACGCAAGAAATATTATTTTAGCTCCTTCAATTCCTTCTGCTAAACTGGTTGTAAAGCGTAGTCTTCCCTGGCTTATGTTTCTTTCAAAAAGTATATCCAGGCCGGGCTCATAAATAGTAATTTGCCCATTCTGCATTTTACGCACTTTTTCTTCATTATTATCCACACAAAACACGGTATTTCCTGTTTCTGCAAAGCAAGTGCCCGTTACCAAACCCACGTATCCTGTACCGACTACTGATATTTTCATAAAAATCGTTGTTCGTTATTCGTTGTTAATTACTCCGCGTTCTAAATAAACTAGCGCGAAATTTATATTCATAATGGTTTCTTACTGTTCACTCATTCTGACAACTGACAACTGTCAACCGTCAACTATATACTATTTACTAAAAATATTATATTTAACGATGCAATACAAAGCCCTGAAAGCATCTTTCATACCTATTTTTTTACCTTCTTCATACGTTCTGCCATAATATGAAATCCCTATTTCATATATTCTTACATTTTTTACCCTTGAAATTTTAGCAGTTACTTCAGGTTCAAAACCAAAACGCGCTTCTTTCAAATCAAGTTTCTGTATCATTTCTGTTCTGAATAGTTTATAACATGTTTCCATGTCCGTAAGATTCAGATTAGTAAGCATATTAGATGCCATTGTCAGCATTTTATTGCCTATTGTATGCCAAAAAAACAAAATCCTATGTGCATTTCCTCCCATAAATCGAGAACCATAAACAACATCTGCGAAGCCGTCCAAAACAGGTTTCAAAAGTAAATTATATTCTTCGGGATCATATTCAAGATCTGCATCTTGTATCACAAGATAATCTCCGGTCGCATGCTTGATGCCTGTATGAAGCGCTGCTCCTTTTCCCTTATTCACTTCATGAGATACAAGCCTGATTGGAACATTACCGTTTTCCGAAATAAAATTGTTAACAGCCTCAATCGTATTGTCTTTTGAACAATCATTAACAATAATAATTTCCTTTTCGACATTCTCTAGAAGATTTACTGCCAGAACCTTATTTAAAATCCTGTGAATTGTACGCCCTTCGTTATAAGCAGGGATAATAATACTTAGTTTCGCCATTAATGTAGTTCAAGTGTGCAAATAGTCCGCGAAATTAATTAATTTAGTTTAAGTAGAGGGGATTTTTGGGGGATATGTTGAGTGGGAACAATGTGATATTAATTTCCTCACGTTCCAAAAGATCATTTGATGGACCATATAAGAGAAATTGGAACTAAACACTAAAAGACTGCTTAGAAATTTACTATATCCCTACTTTCATACTGGCCATTAACTATAAACTTAAGTAAATATACCCCGGTATGTAAATGAAATCTATCTGTACTAATATCAAACTGATATTTACCTGTTATCTCGTTTTCATCGACAATATTTCCAATTTCTTTACCTGTTATATCAAATAAAGAAATTTTGACTTTTGAAGGTTTGAAAAGGCTATATTGAATGGTAGTTGTCGATAGGAAAGGATTAGGATAGATGTTTAGATTTGAAATTCCGTTATTGGCTATGCTCTGAATTCCAGTTCTATCCTGTTTTATTAAAACTGTATCACTTGTAAAATATAATGGGACTTTCTGTCCCTTAAAAGATATCTGCAGATTGTCAGAAACAGTTAAGGTAGCTCTATTGTATTCAGCAGGCAATTTTGATTTAATTGGAATTGATATGGTGGCAACATTTCCAAAACCTGATGTATTTGTTTGGGTAATCCTTGTAAGGCCCAAATCCATTTCACTGTTGCCCAGGTTATATATTTTCATTCCCATCATTTCAGTCTGAGGACTTCCCAGAAAAGATGAATTTAATTTTAAAATTGCATTTTCAACGTCTAAAAGAAGTGGATTTGCATTAATAGAAAATTTTAAACCATAAAGATTTTTTATTGAATTAGAATTACTTCCAAGCAATACTTGAGCTTCCAGAGTATCTCCTGCATAAAAAGTATCTCTTGAATAATTAATCGAAAATGGAGGGTCAGTAGGGCTGCCCTGATCAAGCGGGGAGGACTTTAAATGAGATTTACCATAATTCGTTGAAATTGCAAGTGTATCATAATAATTAATAATACTGTCCCCATTGCAATCCGCGTGTTTGTAATTCACTCCACTTGCAAAAGCAGAACTCCAATCCGGAGAGACCTGCCCAGTCCACGAAGCGCTTGGCGAAGGTCGTGGATACCCTTTAGTCCCATAAGCAATCCCAACTGCGAGAAAATCTTTCATATCCACTGTTTTGTCATTATTGGCATCACCGGGCCAGACACATGGAGAAATGGTGAGTTTTTGAGATAATGAATCGTAGCAACCGTATGAATTAGCCACTTTAAGAACCACATTGTAGCTGCCATTATTTAAATAGAGATGTTTTGGATTCGTTAAAGTCGATGTTTTTGAATCGCCAAATGCCCAGGAGTAAGAACTAGCCGATTTACTTTTATCTGTAAATGGTGAACTATCTCCCGGACAAACATTTGTGAAAGAAAATGCTGCATTAGGTTTTGGATTAACATTTATATCAACTGAGTCCGTTTTAGAGCAGCCGGTGGCTCCAACTGTCTCTGTCAAAATGTAGATCGTATTATTTGATGGAGAAACATTTGGATTAGAGATAGTTGAACTGAAACCAATTGGATAGCTTACCCAAGTATAATTATACCCTGAAATGGAAGATGAACCTATAAACACACTTTCTCCAGAACAAATACTTTGAGGTGTGCCCGCCAAACCTGTTGGAAGGCTGTTTATTGTAACATTCAATTTTGCTGAATCAATACAGCCATTTGGATTTGATTCAACCACTTTTAACATCCCGGAACCGGGATTAGGCCAACTAATATTGACAGTCCGCGCTTTAGGATTGGATGTTATTGATCCATTTACACTTGTCCATATGTATGTGTCTCCACTATTACCTTTTGTAAAATAGCTGCCAGATGAACCGGCACAGATTGAGTTAGCGCCACTTATAGCCGGTGAAGGAGAAATTTTTGTCGTAATAATTGTAGAATCTTGAGTGCTACAGCCGGTTACACTTAGACTTTCTGTTAGTATATATGTGGTTGTAATTATGGGTGTTACAATCGGATTGGAAATTGCAGAAGTGAATCCTGATGGCACACTTTGCCAACTATATGTATGCCCATTTATCGAATTTATACCAATTTTTACATTTTGACCTGCACAAACCGTTTTCATACTATCCTTTATAGCCTGGGGGGATGCATTGACACTTATTACAACAGAATCCAATTTACTGCACCCTCCTGAATTTACAGTTTCTGTTAAGAAAAAAGTTGTGGTAACAATAGGATTGACAACAGGGTTACTCATTGTAGATATAAAACCCGAAGGACTTGAAGTCCAATTGTATGAATTGCCGGAGGTTGGTATACTTCCAAGAGAATCAATAGTTCCTGCACAAATAGTGGCAGTTTTTCCAACAATTGCAAGCGGGTATGCTTTTGAAGTAATAATTGATGTCGCTGAATCATTTCCGGGTAGAGAATCGGTAACCCCATTCGCGTTTGACGTCCAGGCCTTTATAATATATGTACCTGCCTGGAATGAATAACTCCCAATCGATACAATACTTATAGTATCTGAATTCAATTTCCCGCTCCAGGTATAAGGTGTTTGGAGTTTGTTGTTAACTGACCAGTTTATTTTTACTGCATCAAGCTCATTATTGCCAAAATTCTTTAGCATAACCTTTATACTATCACTCCCAGTGCAGAATGCAGTATCTGGATTAAGAATGGATAAAATACCAGCATCCGTCTGGTATGGATCGAAAAAGAATTTTGCTATATATACATCATTAATACCAGCTAATTTTGTTTGATAGGCGCCTAATGAAGCAATACCACTTGTGCTATTTGTTGAACCTGCAATGTAAACAATTCCTGATGTATCAACGCTTACACAATCAGCATCATCGTTATTACTTCCCCCAAAATAGGTAGCGGAACTCAAGCTGCCATTATTACTAAACTTCGCGATGAAACCATCTAAATTGCCCCCTCCATAAGATGTCTGATAAGCTCCTGATGTCGCTATGCCATAATTACTATTTGTAAGGCCGGAAATAAAAATATTACCAAAAGCATCAACATCCAAACCATATGCCTCATCGTCTCCGCTCCCTCCATAATAAGTTGCCCATGATAGACTTCCGGTACCGCTGAACTTTGCCAAGAAGACATCATTATTTCCTCCACTATAAGAAGTCTGATACGCGCCGGAAGTTGCTATGCCACTTGAACTTTGAGTACTTCCTGTAATAAATATATCTCCAGCAATATCAGTTTTTACTCTATATGCTTCCTCCCTGCTGTTGCCTCCAAAATAAGTTGCCCAAATCCTGTTGCCAGAACTATTGAATTTTGCCAGGAAGGCATCCCCATTTCCTGCAATCGAAGTCTGGTATGCTCCGGAGGTTGCCATACCATTGTTTGCAGTAATACCAGATATAAATATATTTGCAGACCCATCAAATGTTACACCATCGCCTGAAGAATTTTGTCCAAAATAAGTAGACCAAACTATACTTCCGGTACTAGAGAATTTAGCCAAAAATGCATCGTCGCTGGATACGCCAAATGACGATTGAAATGCCCCGAAAGTAGCAATATTACTGGTGCTTTGTGTCTCACCAGTAATATAAACATATCCTCCATTGGTAGTAATTCCATATCCAAAATCATCTTTATTCCCACCAAGATAAGTACCCCATGACAAACTTCCAGTACTGCTGAATTTTACGAGGAATGCATCCCATGAGCCACCTCCAAATGTAGATTGATATGCGCCCGAAGTCGCAATGCCGCCGCTGCTTGCAGTATAGCCCGCAAGATATATATTGCCGGAAACATCCACGCTTAATGCCACACCACGATCATTTCCACTACCTCCATAATAGGTAGCCCAAATCCTTGAGCCTGAATTATTGAATTTGGCAATAAACGTGTTACTATTACCCCCACCTCCGCTATAGTTTGTTTTATAAGAGCCAGAAGTGGCTATGCCTGTTGTGCTATATGTTTCACCAGTTACATAAATATTATTAGAAGCATCCGTGCAAATATTCAAAGCTATATCACCACTTTTTCCTCCATAATAAGTAGCCCAAATCAAGTCAGGATCTATGACTAAGTCTTTTTTCTTATCATATTTTGCCACTTTGAAGCCGTAGTCGGCTCCAGTTTTTCTAAAACTGCTTTTTATCTTTTTCCCTTCTACAAAACTTCGGGGTGCGCTTTCTTTTATGCTTCCAAGTAGATTAGCATATTTAACACTACCATCTTTAATAAATTGTCGATTTTGCATACCATCCCAACTTAACTCTATATCATTTACATCTCCACCGGGGTGCACTATAAAAGAATATTCTAAACCCTGCTCTTTAACTTTGAGAACAATATCTATATCCGGATAAACATCTTTGTAAGTAACAATTTTATAAGTATGTATATTGGTTATTCCATGATCCGCATCACCAGTCGTATAATAGTTTTCATAATATTCTTGTTGGTCAGAGGCAATGATTTGCACTAATGGGTTTGAATTGATTAAAACAAGATCGGATCGGGAGGTAGATATTTTAGAAGGGGTTTGATTGAATTTTTTCTCACCAAATCCCCCTCCCGAGAGGCTCGGGATGCTTGCCCTCTGTGGAATTGGGAACCCCACGGATGTTCCCGTAGCTTCCGAAATTTGATCCGGTTCTTTTTCGATCTTTGTAAATACAAAACTGAGCATTCCGGGCTTGCAATAGAGGTATACACCTCCCTGGTGGCCGTAATATTTAATATCGGATATTTTTTGTTCTCCCTTTAGGGTCGGGGCATCTGCCAGCTGCCCTTTGTTTTCTATGAAATTCCAATCTTTGTGATTGATGAATTGTTGGACTTTTGTCGGGTTTAGAATATTCTTTTATAGTGCACCCCGGTGGAGATGTAAATGATATAGAGTTAAGTTG
>Ga0207068_1127_pt1 | contig 21678 bp, 21 predicted proteins | sample Alteio_BWMinCont_23_FD_153475 | JGI IMG/M metagenome (GOLD analysis project Ga0207068, IMG submission 153475) | Enriched cells from forest soil in Barre Woods Harvard Forest LTER site, Petersham, Massachusetts, United States -... | ecosystem: Environmental > Terrestrial > Soil > Temperate forest >... | reverse complement strand
AAACTGTCGCGTTATTAGATGTAGATAATACGCTCGTATTCACGGACGGTTCACTTAATCAAAAATTATTGGATGCATTGAAAGCATGCGACATTAAAGATATTTGTTTATTCACCAGCATGTCATTCAAAGCCATGTGGGAAGAAGAAGCAAGTCCAGAGCAAACAACTTTTACACGATATGACTTAGTAAAAAAATTAACTGAACTAGGATTTACAGTACATGCGGTCATTACTCCCATTGATCCTGTTTATGGAGATAAACCGGGTTCCGCTTATAAAGACATGCTTGAACCGCAATATGAAAGAAGGAAAAATGTGGCTGACGTTGGGAGAGAGAAAGATTTAGAAGGTAAGAAATTTCGAGATGATCCTCAATATATGATCGATCAAGTAAGATGGGAAATGTATGATGTTCGCATGGATTTTGTGAATCATGCGATAAAAGGAAGAATAGATAACTCGACTGTGGGTTATCTAGAAGCGCAAATCAATAGAATATCGATGTACATACATTATTCCTTATTATTTCCTGAAGCACAAAATATGGAGTCATATACCCATCTAAGCCCTGAACACCTTAGACAAATTGAAGAAATGCAAGAGTGGATAAAGATTGCAAAAGAGCATTGTAAAAATTTAAGCGCCATTGTTACATCAACAGAGCCCAATATGACATTTGAATCAAGAAGTCAAAAGGCAGTTGATTATATTCTAGAGAATGTTGATTGGGTTAAAGAATCGCCGTGGATTGCAAAATTAAATGTGAGCGAGCATGGTATACGGCAACAGTGGGATAAAGGAAGTATGTTTGCTTATGCTTCAGAATTCGACTTGGTAAAAAAAGCAGATAAGTTAGTTTTCTTTGATGATAAAGAAGTTTGTTTAAAAACAGTAGAAGAAGTACACAAAGAATTAGGCGACACAGTACCACCCTTAAAAGGGGTTAAGGTAGATCCAAAAGGGAAGAGTGATACTCAAGAATATTATGAGGATAAGCTTTTATCAGCAGTACCTTTATCGAATGATACTAAATGCAAAATTCTTGAGCGTCATTTGGATAAGATTGAAAAGGAATACAGTCAATACAAATCAAACTTAAAGAAATCATCAATTCTGCATCAACCTATATTTAATCTTCTTAAAAAAGATCCAAATAAGGACCATTTGTTACAGAAGAAGAATGAATTTGCTGCCAAATTGAAAGAATACGTTGAATCGCTTCCAACGGATCAAGAGAAAATTAAAGCTTATAATCGTTATAGAGAATCGCCACTTCTTGAATATGAGAGATCACGGTTTAACAAAACAGATCCTATAAATGTAATTAATCGAGAAATCAAAGTTCTTAAAGCAAAAAACATGCAACCTAATGTTAATGCTGATATTGATTTTGATAACATTGTGACGAGAAAGAGGCGGTAATCTCTACTCAATAAAGGTTCAGAGCCGCGACCGTCAGGTTCAGGACAAGATAAAGTTGAGTTATTGATTGTGTTATTTAGGGAGAATTTTTTGGACTTATCGCAGGAGTGATTTCAGATTTTTGATCTTGCTGGTTTTCAGGATGTAATCGCGTATTGATTTTGTGATAACAAAACATCCCTAATTTTGATACGAGATTACCGACACCAGTTCCAAGAGCGGTGCCAAGTGCAGCACCTAATGCGCCTCGAACACCTTTGGGCTCTGGGGCAGGGACTGGATAGGCATCAGAGAACCCCATTGCTCCTGCGGAAGAGGTAAAAATAGGCATTTCATCTGGCTTCATAGACAATGCTTTTTTTACCACAGCAATAGTCAAGCCAGTACCCACTCCAACAATAAAATTATTAGCAGCAACGTCTCCTAACGTACTGTATTTATTATTGAGAGGCACTATATCTGCTAGCGGTTGCCAAACAAATCCGGCTGCAAAGGAACAGCTGCCTAATTTAAGCGATTTTTTGAAATCTCTATCTACGGCGAATGAATATACAGCAGTGGTGAGTCCTTGAATGGTTCCAACACAAGTGGCTCGTAATAAATAAGCAGAAGGTGAGTAGTGATTGAAATAGCTGTCATCTGGATGCACGTCATAGTAATTATCAATCCAGTCAGCAACCATTTGCCAGAATGCAGCTTCTAATCCAACTTCTGCATAATCTGCGGCAATTCGTCCAGCTTTTTTTAAATTAACCAGGTTAACGAAAGAGGATAGTTTGCTTTCTGGAAGATCAGAACCTTGCTCTGTCGTTATCAGTTTAAGCTCGTTTGAATCTGAGGCTCCAGCTAATAAAGGAGATGAAGACTCGGAAGTCTCAGATGTTTCGACTTTTATACCAACTGTACTTGTGCCCATGATTAAAGATCGTTTTGTTTATAATTTAGACATACTAGTGTATAAAATAAACAACAAATATGCAAATTGAGACGAAAGAGCGGCTATTTAATAGCCGCTTGAATGTTCTAACTATCTGATTTAATTCTGTTTACTAACCACTACAAATATCGCTCCTGGTCCTCGTAACACATGAAGTAGGAGGTCATCTTTTGTATTCGCTGCCACTTTTTGCAAATCAGCAATCGAGGTGATGGTTTGTTGATTTGCAGCAGTGATCACATCGCCTGGACGTAAATCAGCTTGCCACGCATTCGTTTCTTCTTGAACGGTGACCACCAGTACACCTTGAATATTTCCATGAATAGGACTGAGCAAGGTGAAATCTTTCAAGCTGACACCGTATAAGAATGGATCTTGGGATTCATTCGCTTCTTCACGTTTTTTGGGATCACTTAATGTCGCATTCACCGTCATGGATTTATTGTTTCGAAGAATAGAAATAGCGGCTTTCGAATCGACACGAATAAAACCAACCGCATTAACAACATCATTGGCATTTTTAATTTCAGTTCCATTGACGGCGGTAATGATATCACCAACGTGTAATCCCGCTTTATCAGCAGGTGAATTGACCATCACTTGTGTTACAACAGCACCTTTTGATGTACTCAGATTAAATGCGCTTGATAAATCAGGTGTGATGTCTTGAGCACCAATACCGAGTGTTCCGCGACGCACATTGCCATATTCAATCAATTGTTGCATCACGCTGCTCGCCATATTAGATGGAATTGCAAACCCAATGCCAACACTGCCGTTATTGGGCGCAAGAATAGCCGTGTTAATCCCGATCAGCTGACCTTGCGTATTGACTAAAGCGCCGCCTGAATTGCCTGGATTGATGGATGCATCAATTTGGATAAAGTTTTCATAATTTTCAATGCCGAGAGTACTGCGGCCTAATGCACTTACGATGCCGGAGGTCACAGTTTGGTTTAATCCAAAAGGATTACCAATCGCCGCAACTAAATCACCTACTTTCAACTCATTGGAATTGCCAATGCTGATTGCACTCAGATTTTTAGCTTGAATTTGCAATAAAGCAATATCAGACGCTTTATCTAAACCAATGGTTTTTGCAGTGTAATGATGTCCATCGCTCAGTGTAACAATGACTCGTTCTGCATCATTAACAACATGAGCATTCGTCAATATGTAGCCTTTATCTGCATTAACAATCACGCCAGAACCCACTGATAGATATTTATCAGGTACAGCGCCATCATTCTCTTTATCTTGGTTATCCTGGCTTTTTTGGATTCTGTTGAGTGTGCTGAGATCGGTAATTTTGATCTGGGCGCGTATGTTGACAATCGTTGGCAGCACTTTTTGTAGCATCGGCGCCAGGCTTGCATTGGCGGCTGTTGCTGCAAAGCTCAGCGTGCTAGTTAACGCGCTTAGAACAAGAAGAAGGATGAGGCATTTACGAATAATTGTGTTCATCTCAGATTCCTTTGTGAATTTTTTTTAAAATAGGAGTTGTAAACAGGCCCTATTTTAACAGGCTTTCAACGATCAATATAGATCAGACTCGCCATGCGGCCTGTTTTGTTTCCGTCACGACGATACGAAAAAAAGAGTTCATTTTGGGAGTAAGTACAGTATTGCCCTCCATAAATGTGGACAATTCCCTGTCGTTGTAAGCGCATTTTGGCTAACGCATAGAGATCTGCCAGGAAGCGTTGATCATTGCGAGAAGGCAAAAAAGCCACGTGGGTATCTGGATTATCGTCCAGAAAAAGCTGACGGACTTCATCTCCAACTTCATAGACGTTGGCACTAATTGCGGGGCCTAACCATGCGAGCATATTTTCCGCGGGAACGTTCATAGCAGCGAGCGTATTTTCGATAACACCGTGTAAAAGCCCGCGCCAACCGGCATGAATAGCGGCGACATGAGTCCCGTCACGATTACAAAGTAAAATAGGTAAACAATCGGCTGTCATCACAGCACAAATATGCTGAGGCAGTGTGGTATAAGCAGCATCCGCTTTTTTCCCTTTATTTTCTGGAATAGCGGGTAATGCTATCGGACTATGGATTTGTTCTAACCAAATGGGATCAGTGGGTAATCCAAGTGTGTTTTTTAATAATTGACGGTTCGCTTGCACCCGTTTTTCATCATCGCTAACGTGCTCTGCTAAGTTAAACGTGTCGAACGGCGCTAAACTCACTCCGCCTGTACGCAGAGTGGTATAGGCTTTGATGTGCAAAGGAGCGGGCCAATCAGGTCTTAAGACGTTATTCACTCGAAAGAATCCTTATTGAGTTCGGCATCTTGATGCAAAACGTTCGCGAGATTTTGCATGTCTAACGGCAAAGGCGCTTGCCAGGTAATCGGTTTATTTGTCAATGGATGTGTTAAACCCAGTTCTTTGGCATGCAAGGCTTGCCGTTTAAATTCACGTAATGTCGTAATTAATTCAGGCGAGGCTCCGCGCGGCAGTTGTAATCGACCGCCATAGGTTTGATCGCCAAAAATAGGATAGCGAAGATGGGCCATATGAACACGAATTTGGTGGGTACGGCCTGTTTCTAGTTGAATTTTGAGGCGAGTATGCGCGCGGTATTTTTCTATAACTCGATAATGAGTAACCGCAGGTTTGCCCGTCTCTATGACGGCCATGCGTTTACGCTGAACGGGATTTCGTCCAACGGGTGCTTCAATGGTTCCACCGCTCAGCAAAGTGCCGCAAACAATCGCTTGATAAATCCGAGAAATGCGGCGTGATTTCATTTGTTTCGACAAGTTCATCAACGCAGCATGTGTTTTTGCAATGACAAGAAGTCCGGATGTATTTTTATCCAATCGATGAATAATACCCACACGCGGTAACGGCGCTAAATCCGGCGCATGATGTAAAATCGCATTTAACAAGGTATTGTCTGGATTACCTGGCGCAGGATGAACCACCATACCGGGAGGTTTGTTGATCACGAGTAATGCTTCATCCTCATAGATAATATCGAGCTGGATCGCTTGTGGTTGCCATACCGGCTGTGTTTTGCGCATGGCATCGATAATCACTGTTTCGCCGCCGAACATTTTCTCTTTTGCTTTAACGTGTTGATTATTGACGGTAACATTCCCGTTTTTTATCCACTCCTGAATCTCTGTACGCGAAAAGTCGGATAATAATTTTGCTAAGGCCTGGTCTAGTCGTGTTCCAATTAAATCATCAGGGATGGTGAGGGTTAAAAATATTTTTTCTGTCATTATTCAGTACTCATTCTTTAGTGGGTGAATGATGACAAAAATTCGTTTACAATGCACGCCACATTGGTTAAAAAATTTCGGAATTAGATCTATGAAGTTTGTAACAAAATCACTGCTCGTAGCCGCTGGACTGTCAATTTCTTTATTAACTGGTTGTGCGGGTACAACAGACCCTGCTGAGGCTTATAAGGGTGAAACAGCAGAACAAATATTTCAACACGGAGAGAAAGCATTACGAGATAGAAGTTATTCGGAAGCTGTAAAACGTTTTGAAGCATTGGATGTTCAGTATCCTTACGAGCGTAATACTGAAACAGCCCAATTGCATATTATTTATGCGTATTACATGAGCAGCGATTATGCTTCAACTGAAGCCGCAGCTGATCGCTTTATTCATACCCATCCAACGAATCCACATGTGGATTATGCGTATTACATGCGTGGGTTGTCTAATTATTACCAAAACCTAGGTATATTCGAGCGGATATTCACAGTTGATTTAGCAACACGCGACTTAAATCAAATGAAAAAATCGTACGCTGATTTTGCAGAAGTTGATCACACTTATCCACACAGTTACTATGCACCTGCTGCCCATCAATACATGGTTTATTTAAGAAATATCATAGCGGATCATATGCTGGAAGTTGCACAATTTTACTATGACCATGAAGCCTATGTTGCAGCCGCAGATCGGGCTAATCTTGTTGTGCAGCAATTCCAAGGCGCACCTGCTGTGCCAGAAGCGTTAGTCATTATGGCTAAATCGTATCGTGCTTTGAACCTGACGCAGAATGAAAATGATGCAATTAGCGTGTTGCAGTACAATTACCCAGGGACTAAATACTCGATCGATAACTAACTGATTAATTGATATAAATCCCTCTTGCATTTGACAGTACGGCAGATTGCCGTATAATTTAAGTCACACAAGGGGGATATCCCATGGCTCACCCAGCAAAAAAACACACACCCGATATTGAAAGATTAGAAGCTAGAATTAGCGCAGATAAAAAAAGCATATTAAAAAATGCCGCTGATTTATCAGGACGAACGTTAACAGATTTTGTGATTAATTCTGCTTATGAAGCAGCAGTCAGAGTGATACAAGAATATCAACAAGTCCATTTGTCTGTCAGAGATCGTGAAATATTTATCAGTACATTATTAAATGCACCCACTCCATCCGACAAATTAGTGAAGGCGGTTAAGAAATATAAAAAGGATGTTATTTCTAAATGAGGGAAGAAATTAAAAATACGTCAAATTATGTGATTACACATTTAGAAAAAAAACATGATAAACAAAAATTTGATTGTGGCATTGATGTTCTAAATGATTATTTAAAAACACAAGCAGGCCAAGATATGAAAAAAAATGTTGCGGTTTCTTATGTCTTAACTGCGAACAAGGCTGATCTCGTTTTAGGATATTACACACTTTCTTCGATTGGAATTATGGCGAGTGAATTACCAGAATATATTATTAAAAAATTGCCTCGCTATCCCATTTTACCTGGGATTTTAATCGGCAGGTTAGCGAGACATAAAGAGCTTCGTGGAAAGGAAATCGGACAGTATTTATTGGTGGATGCTCTTAAACGAAGTTTCGATATTAGCAGTCAACTAGGTAGTGTTGCAGTCATTGTGGATGCTAAAAATGAAAAAGCTATTTCATTTTATAAGAGCTTTGGGTTTTTTGAATTTCTCGATAATGATCATCGATTATTTCTTCCTATGGGTACAATTAAAAAATTGAATTTATAATAAATAATAGAAATGGGGGTGGTATTATGAAAATTATTCAAATAACGGATACGCATCTATTCGCTGATGATACGCTTGAGATGTATGGAGTGAAATGTAATATTAAATTTAATGAAGTGATAAAAAAAATCATTCATGAAGATAGTCATGATGCCGATATAATTTTTCTCACCGGCGATTTATCTCAAGATGAAACCATAGAGTCGTATAAAAAAATAGCCGATACACTTTCACCTTTGAATATTCCAGTGTATTGGATACCTGGAAATCATGATCATCTTGAACGTTTAGAATCTGTTTTTTTAAGTACTAAAAATTTTAATCGTGAGATACAGTTATCGTTACCTGATTGGCATTTTATATTTCTTAATACGAAGATTGATGGCCGGGCGGATGGACAATTGTCTCAGTCAGAGTTGAGTATATTAAAAAACAAGATATCTGCAACACCTACCAATAAAAAAATTGCAATTGTGATGCATCATCATCCCGCTCCTGTCGATACGCCGCTCATTGACCACTATATATTAAAAAATGGTCACGATTTTTGGGATAGCGTGACAGGAACGCACGTGGAGTTAATTATGTGTGGTCATGTTCATGGGGATTATAGTTTTAAATATAACAATATCATGATTGAATCATCACCCGCGACGTGTCTTCAGTGGGAAAAAGGTACGAAGGATTTAATAACAGATAACAGAATAGGCTATAAAATTTATCATTTTGATCGAGATGGATATCGTGCGATGGCTAAGCTTTGGTAACGCGCGGCATTATTTTTCATGCAATTGCCACGTCCCATTCCATGTATCGTCTGGTGCATGGAGTTTGAAATGTTCACAGCGGTGAATAAAAACGGGTGCAACAGTGTCTAGTGGATAGACAGCAAGACATGCTTTGAAAGAGGAAATAGCCTTATCCCACTGCTGATTTTTATAAGCAGTAAAGCCTTTATTAAATTCGACACTATATTTTTCTAAATCATATGAAACTTCATGGCGAGTCTCTGCAATGAGTTCATAAATATAACACGACTCATGTTTACCTTTGAGTGTAACGGAGTCGATCATTCGCAAAATAAATTGATCTTTTATATTGTGATAAACAGTATCGCTGACAATAATTTGTGTGCCATATAGTTTGTTAATGTTTTCTAGCCGACTTGCAATGTTTGTTGTATCACCGACTGCGGTGTAATTGATTCGTTCAGATGAGCCGAGATTACCGACAATGGCATCACCGAGATGAATTCCGATACGTGTATATAAAACCGGTTTTCCTTCAGTTACCCATCGTTTATTTAATTGGGCACATCGAGCAATGCAACGTAAGGCTGCTTTTGCCGCATTTATCGCAGGTTCGTCAACGGGCTCTGGCGCACCCCAGAAAGCCATGATGGCATCACCAATATACTTATCAATCGTGCCATTATTTAGCATAATGATTTGAGTGAGTTCATCAAAATATTGACAAATGTGCGGAGTTAATTCTTCAGGATCCATTTGTTCAGCAATCGTCGTAAAATCTTTTATATCAGAAAATAAAATGGCTAATTGTATTTTGACTCCACCAATGCGTGCATCTTCACCGGTTTCTATTAATTTTTTCACCAAGGTGGATGGAACATATCGCTGAAAAATTCGTAATCCATTTTTCATGGAAGATAACGCATCAGCGATAAAATTAATTTCTTTGATATGGGATTCAATATGTGTATCACTCTTTAAATCGAATTGTTTAATTCGATTAATTTCTTCCGTGATTTTTTTTAAAGGCCGTACGACGCGCGTTGTTAAAATAGAAACGACGATCACACCAAAAACTAAAATAAATAAATTAATCAGTAATGTGATCAATTGCGTTTTATTCACAGTGCTCACAAAATCATTTTCAGGTGCAACGATTCCAATCATCCATCGTTCATTGCCAAAAGTAGATAAGAATTGATAAGTAACTAAATATTTTTTATTGAGATATCGCAGGATAAATTCTTCACGATGAGTGTTACTGTATTGATTGAATGAACTGACAATCCACGGACTCGATTTCAAATCACGAATATCAATGCTGGATTTTTGTGTTAATAAATTTAATTGTGGAAATGCGATAACTCTTCCCTTATTTGACACGATAAAAACAATGCTGTTTGGGCTTACTTTGCTTTTTTCAACCAATCTCTGCAAATTATCTAATCGTATTAGTATGCTAACTACACCGAGTAAATGACCATTATCAAAAACGGGTGTGGAGACACTGGTGCCTTGAAATCCTGTTAGTTCAAAAGTATAAACACCCATCCAAACAGGTTTAGTTGATTTTTCAGCTGCAATATACCATGGTCGTATGCGTGGGTCGTAACTCGGATTTTTTGAGTTACTGACTTCAATCATGTTGCCCAATGTATCTCGTGTAAATACTTTTTGATAAGGCGGTTTGCTTATTCTGTTTATAATGGTGGTATATATTTTATTATCTTTTTTTGTTTTTTCAGTCAGAACAAAATTCCCATTAACAGATCCCCAGGCAATGGATCGTATACTATAAAACAGATCAGATTCCTGCTGCATGAAATTGATGCCATAAGAAATTATTTCATCATTATTATTTATATCGATCACTTTCAACTTGATTAATTGCGCAATAGAGTAACTTTTTGCTTCCGCATTTTTTAACTGGTTATGAATTTGGTTAAATGCAATTGTTGATGATTGATGCATGAGTTTAAATGAGAGACCTTCCATGCTATGAATAAATCGAAAATAGCTAATGAGAATCAGCGCCATCATCGATAGGATAAATAACGTAACAAATACGGCAAGTAAGCTAAATCTCAAGGTAACTACGAGCTGTTTATACCATCGAGTTATAATACCCAGCATGGGTTGTCCTTATGCGGAGCGGATTCTTATATTATAAGCAATTTAGAAGTGGTATGGCGGGGGATTTATAAAAATCTGCTCTACGTGCATAGAGCAGGTTTGCAAAAAAGTGAAATTAATTAGTCCGTTGTCCTCCTAATGTAGGCGCTGATGGCGCGGCTGCTGGATCTGGAAGCGCTTCAATGCTCGGGTCAAGTGCCGTCATTCTACAAGTTATGATACAACTTGTAGAATGACGGTACTTGACCCGGTTTCTTGACCCGGTTTCTCTTGACCCGGTTTGTTCACAAGCTCAAGCGCGGAGCTTCTGCTGTTTTCTTCAATTGAAAGGCTTCTTCACGCCGTTTTTGATACTGAACTACCTCCGGATAAAATAGCATGGTCATTTCAGGATGATTTTCTCGCAAGTGAGTATAACGTTCTGTTGTAATTACTTCATCCCTCGCTTTAGGGTCTGGGATCCGGCTATATAACAATTTCATATTTTCTTCAAATCGGGTAGTAGAATCTCGATAATAAGCTTTAAGGTAATCATCCTTTTTATCAATATCAATCGAAAATCCATACAGTAAATAGCCATTTCCATTAGGCGCTTTCTTAATATAACGAGTGTGGAATTCTGATGTGAGTTTTTTATTGCCTGGAGAAGCAGTCTCAAACATATAAGTGCCAGTTTCATCAAAACTTTTTTTCAAACTCTCTCCCGGCGTATTTGCCACAGGAATTTCTTGTAACTTTGGTGAGTAATATTTTGTTGCAATTTCTTTATACTTTCTTAATTGTTCTTTTTCTTCTTCAGTTAGGTTCGCTTTTTTCATGAGTTTTTGAAGTTTTAAGACCCTTTTATCTCCATCGTCTAAGGCTTTTTTTAAGGTTTCAAATTCACTATTTGATTGAAAAGGCTTTACTTCTCCTGAGCAGCCATTTTGCACAGAATCGCTTGCATGATTGAACTCATGTATTGACGTTCTTGCTAGCTTATTTTCCCAAATGTCAGCGTGCTCAAAGTTTTGTTCTGTCGAAAAGTGTTCATCCATTAGATAGATAGAATGATCTTGAGCTTGATAGTTTGCGTTAGCGCCAAAAGTTATTTTTTGTTGATCATGATTCCAAAAAATTTTGATTTTAAATCTATCACTATTTAATACCAAATCGATGACAGCTCGATCATGATCTGAGCGATTCATTCCTTTCATTATTACATTAACCACGTTATTTATGATCAATTCTTTACTTTTTAGTTTTCGTTTTGTTCCTAAAGAGGATGGCACAAAAACTATGTTGGATTTAATCAGTTGCTCTGTTTCCATTTGTTCTTTTAATTTCATTGACTGTTCTTTTTGCGACACAGTATTCACCTCTGTTTGAGGTATACTGAAGAATCCCTGTCCGGAAACTGAAAACTCCAATGGATTAACATTAATTTGAAAAGGATCGATGTTGTCTTGGCACACTCCACCTGAATTTTCGGGAGCAGTGGAGGCAGTCTGCGGTGTTGCAACAGCACCGTGCAGAAAGGATGAAAAATATAATAATCCAAGAAGAGGATGTTTTTTAAATGATAAAGGATGAGGAGCATTATTTAATTCAGGATCATGTCCGACAGATTGGTTCGTTTTGTTTCTTTCTTTCATAAGTACGACTCCGCGATTAAGATTGATCATTATTTTGCCTGTAAAATAAAAAATGTCAAATAAATATTCTCTAATCCGGTTTTATGAGGTAGAGCTCCTTTTTTGATGTGGCAGCTACTTCTAAGGATTCTGCTCCCTCTTAGTCCATCTCAAGGAGTGCTATTTTATATTAAAAACAGTTAGTTAGACACGGCGGTTGAATATGTTATAACATTTGTTATAATTATATTGGTAATCGGAGAAAATCTAATGTTAAAGGCAAAAGTGACGGCGATCGGTAATTCAGAAGGTATTATTTTACCAAAAGAAGCTCTTGGTAAATTAAAAGTGCACAAGGGGGACTTTGTTTATTTAATCGAAACCTCAAATGGGTACGAGGTTGTTTCTTATGACGAGAAATTTGTTCAGCAAATGAAAATTGCCCAAAAGATTATGCGGGAAGATAGAAATGTTTTAAAAGCGCTTGCTGAATGCGGCGTTGAAGAAAAAAAAAGATCGTAAACAGGCTCTAAGGGATGTTGCATGAAAGAACCAGAATGGATACTCGATCAGGTAATATATGCTATTCACGCAGAACAATTAGCTGAACATGGTGGTCGAGAAGGAGTGAGAGATGTTGGGTTATTACAATCCGCTCTGGATGCGCCCAGAAATGTTTTTCATTACGAGAAAAAAAGTTTGTTTCATCTTGCGGCTGTATATGGCTATAGAATTAGCAATAATCAACCATTTTTTGATGGAAATAAACGTACTGGGTATGTTGCATCCAGATTGTTCCTTTTGCTAAATGGGTATGATATTCGCTCTTCTGAAACAGAACGGGTTCAAATATTTTTAGATATTTCAAGAAATGAAACATCGGAGACTGACTTAGCAAAATGGGTGGAACAGCAGTCGATAGTTGTTAAACCTTGAAATAACGTAAAACGACTGCGAATTTATTCCTCTATTGAAGGTATAAATCCTTCAGCCTGCATTTGCCAAAGCTTATAAAAATGGCTGTTAGTATCTTTTAGTAAGGAATCGAGGGAGCCATCTTCTACAATTTTCCCATGAACAAAAACTAATATTCTGTTCATGTCTTTTAACGTTGATAACCTATGAGCAATGACAATGGTTGTTTTATTCGCCATCACATCGTGCAAACTTTCTTTGATATAGCCCTCAGTAATAGAGTCAAGCGATGAGGTTGCTTCATCTAACAATAAAATGGGTGCATTTTTAAGAAATGCTCTAGCAATAGCGATTCGTTGTCTTTGGCCGCCAGATAACTTTATGCCGCGTTCGCCCACCAACGATTGATATTGGTTGGGTAGTTCACAAATAAATTCGTCACATCGTGCGGCTTTAGCAGCAGCAATCACTTCAGCGTCAGTTGCATCCAATCTGGCAAATCTAATATTTTCCATGATGGTTCTATGAAACAACTCAGTCTCTTGCGGTATAGTGCCAATTTGTTTTATGAGTGAATTATGAGTGACGTGTTTGATATTTTGATTATCAATTAAGATACTTCCGGATTGCGTGTCAATCAATCGTAAAATAAGTTTGATAAAGGTTGATTTTCCACCACCAGAATATCCCACTAATCCTACATGTTCACCTGGATGAATCGTTATATTTAAATTGGTGAATAGCGGCTTGCCGCCTTTATGCTGAAAGCAGACATCTTGAAATTTAATTTCCCCCTGTGTGATATGGATGGGTAGTGCGTCCGGAATATTGGTAATTTCATGCGGGACACGAATAAAATTCAACGCCTGATTGACCATTCCTACTGATTTTGCAAATCGCTGCATTTGTTGACCGACACCATAGACTGCTTCAATGAATGTAATAGTTAATGAGAGTACGAGCGCAAAATCACCTGCGCCTATCCATCCATGAACACGGCCATAAATCAGCGCTATTGTCATGCATGCCGTGAGTAATGTGACCCCACAGCCTTGAACAAAACTGGTTTTTAAAATAGACCATTGTAAATTTCTATCATTATTAACTAATGCGCGCAGATCGCTTTTAACGTTTGATACTTCACTTGGAATATTGGCAAATAACATGGTGCTCATTACATTGGAGAATGAGTCAGACATTGTCCCAATCATTTTTGCTCCAGATTCCGAGGTTAATCTGGATAAATTCTCAGACCTTCTTGATGCGATATAGGAAAAAGAAACAAATAAAATAGTCCATACAAATAAAATTATTCCAAATATGGGGTGTACTGCTGCAAACAAAGTAACGCTCGCAAAGATTAAAGCCAGTAATCTTGAGATAAACCATTCATTGGGTATGTTAATGATATTTTCGATTTCAACTAAATCAGATATTTTTTTTGTGATACTTCCAGTGAATGTATTTTGGAAAAAATCATGAGAGTGATGAAGTAGATAAGCAAACACATCTTCACTCATGGTTGATTTTATTTCAGGATATAAATAGAGATTAATATATTGATACAGACGAAAAGTAAAATTCATGAACATAGGTAATGCAATATAAATTGCTGCAGGCAATGTAACGGCAGCTATCAGTTGAGTCTGATTATTGGTATTGATCACTGCATCAATAAGGACTTTTAGCAAATAAGGGCTGAGTGATAGGGAGGCTGCCCAGGCAACGTCAACAAACATGAAACCAAATAAGCACCATTTTTTATCTCTTAGATATTTCCAGATGAACGGGATTACCTTGTCAGGAAAGTCTATTGTTTCAATCTGTTTTTTCATACAATCACTCGTCAATTGCAATATATCATTAGTATTATTGTATCATTGAGATCAGGTCTGATTTTAGTACTTACGCAAATAAGGAATGGAGTTCTGGATTTTTCCGCCATAAAACACGTGATCTTAGGAAGGTGTCAGACACTGTCACTTTACCTGTCACTTTATCTTTACAACACGTACCATATGGTATAAATTACATATATAATCATAATTTCAACCATATGGTATACTTTAGATATGAAGGCTAAGCTATTATTCAAGGAAAAGAGTATTCTCGAAGATGGCTACATATTAGAGTTGGTTTTATGGGAGCTGCCTCAAAAAACAATAGATCGCCCACATGGATATAAATACAGGCTTTATTTTGGAGATGGCAAAGGAAGATGTTTAGTTCGTTATGATAATGAGAGTGGAAAGGGTGATCATAAGCATATAGGTAAAAAAGAATTTACTTATGAATTTGTTGATCGAGATAAATTGATAAACGACTTTTACAAAGATGTTATCCATTCTCGGAAAAAATAAAGAGGCATAGTCATGAAAAAGAAAAAATTGATCGTTAAAGTGAGCTCGCTAGAAGATTCATTAGCTAATTTTAGAAATGTCTGGAAACGCGCAGAAAAAGGTGAAAAGCTTACTGCGCCAATCGAGGTTTTAAGTTTTGAAAATGCATCTACTTTGATGAAAGCGTTAAGTCCAAAGCGATTAGAATTACTAAAAATATTGCATATGTTAGGCGCAATCAGTATTAGGCAATTAGCTAAAGAGCTTCATCGTGATTATAGTAATGTTCATCAGGATGTTAAAGCCCTTAACCTAATAGGAGTGATATTAGAAAGTGAGGGAAAATATTATGTGCCATGGGAAACCATTGTGACTGAAATTTCACTTTGCTCAAAAGACTCACCAAAACATACGCATTATAAACACAATAGTACTGCTGCTTAAGCTTTGCTCTCATTATTTCATAAAACACTTCACTTATTATTAGAATGTACACACAGCGTTATTCAGCGTGCTCACTTAGCCAGCTCAATGCACCATTTCCTGCGGCTCTACCCATCGCAAAACAAGCTGAAAGTAGATAGCCGCCGGTGGGTGCTTCCCAATCCAGCATTTCTCCAGCGCAAAAAACACCAGGCATTTTGCGCAGCATTAAATGATCATCGAGTTCTTCAAAGCTGATTCCGCCTGCGCAACTGATGGCAGTTGAAAGTGGGGTAGGGGACACAAGCGGAATGTGGATTGCTTTTATAGCTTTTACTAATTTATTAGGATCTTCAAAAGTTTCTTTGGTAATAAATTCATATAACAAACCTAATTTCACACTCTGAATCCCTGTTGTTTTTCTAATATGATTGGATATTGAAGTTGAGCCGCGCGGACGCGCCAGGGCTTGAGTTAATTTTTCTATGGATGTGTCTGGCGTAAGATCTAAAGTAAGTAACGCTTGTCCTGTTGATGTTAGCTCATCTCTCAATTTTGCTGAAGCTGAATAAATGAGGCTGCCTTCCACGCCTTTTTTGGTTATGACAAATTCGCCTTGCTGTTTAAAATCCTTAAAAGATAAAACAACGGACTTAATCGGCTGACCATGAAACTTTTCACTGAAATGAGTTGACCATTTTACGTAAAATCCACAATTAGCCGGACTAAAAGGTTTTACTCTCATCCCAGCTTGCTCAAGCCTTGGAACCCAGTCACCTTTTGATCCAAGCTTAGGCCAACTGGCACCACCTAATGCAAGTATAGTTGCATTAGGTTTTATTTTAATAATTCCTGTCGGTGTTTCGAAAACCCATAGTTGATCTTCCCATCCAGACCAACGATGACGTAAATGAAATGTTACTCCGCGAGCGTGTAGTCGTTGTATCCAAGCACGTAACATGGGACTTGCTTTCATTTCTATTGGGAAAACGCGCCCCGAGCTGCCTACAAATGTTTTAACATCGAGTTCTTTTGCAAAGGCTAATAGATCTTCAGGTTTGAAGTTGGCAAGATGCTTCACGATTTCTTTTTGCTTATTGCCGTAACGTGTTATAAAAATGGAGTAGTCTTCCGAGTGCGTTAGATTAAGTCCACTTTTTCCAGCCATCAGAAATTTTCGGGCAAGTGATGGCATCGCTTCATAGACATCAACTTTTACATCATGTTGACTCACTATTTCCGCTGCCATTAACCCGGCGGGGCCACCGCCAATAATTGCAATTGATTTATTCATAACTGATCGCGTCATCTGGGGAATTTGCTGTAATTTTGCGTATATTCTATCTTAAAACAGAGCTGCTTTCCTTCTAAAAGATGACGGTCCAGACACCGTCATTCCTACAGGCGCAGACTAGGCGTAGTTTGCGCTGGCAGTGCCGTTTGTGATGCGTGAGGGGTCTCAAGATGCCGGATCATTTCTTTAACAAACAGATGATACCGTCCACATTCAACCAAAATTTGTTGAAGCGCTTTTTCATTACGAGGATTTTTTTCACTTTGAAATTCAGCTTTAGCTGTTTGATATTTATGTAAGAATGTTTGATCAAGGCAATTTGGAGTTTTATTAAAATAAATTTGAATGTCTTGTAAATCAGTTAATACCTTATCGAAATCCTTATAGGCAGTAAACACTGATTTTACTGCTTTCAAATAACTATCGATTTTGTTGCGTGATGTTTCATCTTTATAATAATTTTCAAAGTGCTCTTTTATGTAATCAAAATCACTATCATCATGTGCAAATGCATGTTTTTTCTTTATATTGGTCATTTTTTTAAATGCATCATTCAATAATCCAATTTGTTTAACAAGCTCGAGTTCAGCTTGCTCAGGTGTTTTAGGTGTATCTTTGGTCTCGCTTAGTAACACCTGACTTAATTTTCCTAAAGGATCTTTTCCAAACTTAAATCGAGGATAACTCATTTGATACTCCGCTATTGTATTTTAATACTATCCTTTATATCACAAAAAACACACGTTAATACATTATGACAAAATTGTAATTATCCTTTTTATACCAATGTTATCTAAAAATTTTTTATCATGGGAAATTACAATCATAGCACCTTGGTAATGAGTTAACGCTGATTCAATACTTTGAATACTGTGAATATCCAGATGGTTTGTTGGCTCATCAAGAATCAATAATTGAGGCGGATGATTTGACATTAAAACACAGGCTAGAAGTGCTCGTAGTTTTTCTCCACCGCTTAAATCTTTTACCATCTTGAGTGCGGCTACATTCCTAAATAAAAATTGTGCCAAGCCGCGATAAGCATCATTTTCTTTTGCGTCAGGATTTAATTCCATAAAATTATCTAAAATAGATAAATTGGTATTGAGTAAACTGGCATTTTGATCCAAATACCTTATATATTCTGTCCCAATATAAATTCTCCCTGATTGGGGTTGCATTTGATTGAGTATTAATTTAACCAAGGTGGTTTTACCACTGCCATTATTGCCAGTAAAAGCAATTCTCTCTGGTCCCTGCATTTTTAAAAAAAAATTCTGAATAATACTTTTATCTGTCGTATAAGAAAAATTTAAATTTTCAATATCGAGTATCACTTTTCCGTTAGGAACTGTAGTTGCTGGTAAATCGATGTGTATTTCCTCATTATTTTCCATTTTCTCTTTAGCTGATTGCAATTTTGTTTCTGCTTGATTGATTAGCCGTTCTTCTTTGATAAGCAATTTACTTTGTGTTCGCTCACTTCGTCCTTTCTTAGAATTAGCTGCCATTTTATCAATGCTGCCACTACGCCTTAGTTCCTTACCATAAGATTGTTTTTGCTCATGTTTTTCTCGTGAAGCCTGGATAGTGTTTTTTGATTTTTGCATTAATTTTTTCGCGTCATTCAATTGCTGTTCATGTGCTGTTTTTTCTATTTCTTTTTGTGCGGCATAATGATCATAATTCCCGCCATAATTATTTGCACCTAATGTAGTTAGCTCGACAATTTCTTCCATTAAATTAAGCAGCGTTCTATCATGACTTACTACAATAAGACCACCTTGCCATTGCTGAATAGCCCGATAAAGTTGTTCGCGTGCGGCGCTATCTAAATGATTGGTCGGTTCGTCAAGCAATAAAAAATCAGCGTGAGATAAAAACGTTTTTGCTAAAAATAGCCGTGTTGATTCACCGCCACTTAACATTGTGACTTGTCTATCGTAAGGAATATTAGATAAGCTGAATGTGTCTAACCATTTTTTAACGCGTTCTTCGATATCCCATTCATCATTTAAATCAGTAAAATCTTTTTCATCCATGCTGCCTTCAGTGATGCGACGCAGAGCATTAATTTTTTCTTCGCATTCCAAAAATCGGGCAACAGTTGTCTTCTCGGATAAAATTGGGTTTTGAGGAACGTAACTAAGTTTGCCCTCAATTTGGATTGAACCTACGTCCGGCGAAAGTTCGTCTAAAATCAAATTTATAAGAGTTGATTTACCAATGCCATTTTTTCCCACTAAGCCAGTCTTCGTTTGTAAAAACGTCAGCGTTAAATCATTAAAAATAGCTTTGCCAGTAGGGAGGTAAAAACTGATGTTATTAACAAGAATTTGAGGTTGCGTCATAGTCATATTTCCAAAGTTAGTTGAAGCTAAGACTTAAACCGATGGGTTAAGTCACTTTATGGAAATTTACTTGCGCATTGGCGTGAAGACCTCTAGTTGATCATAATTTAAGCACATTATACCTCGATGTAAATAAACATCAAGTGGTTTTTGAAAACAAACCCAGCGACGATCTATAGAGATATAACTTCAAAGGCTAGGGTATGCACACAAGTAGTCCCTCCCTTTGGAAAAGGGAGGTTAGGAGGGATTTTATATAAAAATCATTTTCAAATATTAAGCAGCATCAGAAAAAATGTTTTATATAAATCCTCCCTAACCCTCCTTTTTCAAAGGAGGGGACTTGTGTGCATACCCTAGCTTCAAAGGAGGAAGATGAACGCAGTTTGTACAAGGTTGCATTTCATCTCCTTCATAGAATTATTTTTTGTTTGGAATAGTTAATAAACCTTCCGAATGATTGGTTTTTTGATTCGCTTCATTAGTATGAATCCATTCGTAAAACCGTTTTTCCAGTTTTTCCACCAGAGCACGAGGAATGCTAAATGATGGGAACCCTGGCTTACCTATCATATTTAATGTCCTGGACACTGGATCAATTGCTATTGACTCATTTTTTCTAGTCACAGCAAAACCATAAAATCGAATGTAAGGATGATCAACAAAAAGTGCACGCAATGCATTAATTAAAGGAAATGGACCACTGAGAGGAACGCCCATATGCATGAGCATATATTCATGTCCTGTTATACTTCGACTTATTTTATCCGGCATTTGTCCTATGCGTGGAACATACAAATTTTCTTCTTTTTTTATTTCTGCGATTTCATCCTCGCTTGGCGGCTTACTTCCTCGACTTCTTCTGGGTGTGATACCGGATATAATATGATTTTTATCATAAGTAACAGAAATCGAGTCTGGTAAAGCAGGCATCAGTGTGACTTCATCTGCTATAGCATCATAAATACCCACATAAACCATTTCAGGATTTTCAGCAAATACGTGCTTCGCATCTTTTGCTAGTGGTATGTTATGCTCTAAATCAAACAACTCCTCTGTCGAATTGTTGTTTGCAAAAAAGGAAGCAAATGGACTTAGCTGTTCTGAAGGATAGTGTTTACCTTCTGATGACCGAGCTTCATAATCAGGTGCGGGTCTTAGAAAATTTGCTGTACCTGCCATTGCCCCAACTACAAACACAATTTTGAGTATTTTTGATCTTTTTCGGAACATAATATAACTCCTCCACGCATTAATGGTTGTTAATTATACATATAATGGGAGTTAAACGGAAGTTATATGGTCAAATATATGTTTATTAAATAAATTACACTCAAGATCAAGCTGCAACGAATCAGTCTTAAAATGCTATGGCGTAGCCTTACTTATCACGTTGTCTATGCCAGCTTGCGCGCAAACGTTGTCTTTTCCCGGTGTTCCAGATACACCAATTGCACCAATGACATCATTACCGACTTTGATCGGCAAACCGCCAGCTAATGCGAGTACGCGCGTATATGTTTTTTGTCCTTGCGCAGCCGAGTCATTGTCATGCACTCGTTTCTCGAGATCAGCGGATGGTGCGTGAAAAGTGAGCGCGGTATAGGCTTTTCTATCGCTGCTTTCTGACGTATGCAAACCGGCGCCATCATCATGCAGCATCACTATGGCTAAACCCGCACGGTCGACTACAGTCACTGAGATTTTGTATCCGAGTTGTTGGCATTTCGCCATTGCACCGTTAGCGATGTTTTGGGCCATAGCTAACGATAGATTTTTTTCGGTGATGACACCTTGTGCGCATATTGATGAGGACAAGAATGCAGCAATAGTCATGACGAGAAGATTATTAAACTTCAACAACATAAAACAATTTCCTTATGATGTGCCAGTATTATGTAAGAAGCATACACAGTCTGCTTTTGCAAAACAACGTGCTTTGTGGTACTTGTTGTTTCTTTTCTGGGGTTATAAAAATGGAAATAAAAATACTAAATAAAGATGATTGGAAATGTTGGAAAGACATACGTTTAGAAAGTTTAAAGAATGCACCTACTGCTTATATTTCTTCATTTGAAGAAGTAGAAGAGCAACCCGATATTTTTTTTCAAACAAGAGTTGAAAAAACTAAAATATATGGCGCGTTTATTAATGGCCAGCTTGTTTCAACAATTGGATTTAGCATAGATGCCAGATTAAAAGAACAGCATCGAGGCCATATCTCAGGGATGTATACTAGACCTGAATTTTGTCAAAAAGGAATTGGCTCTAAATTATTAAAAGCTGTTATTACTGATGCATCCAATATTGTACTTCAAATTCATTTAAGTTGTGTTGCGGATAATCAATCAGCAATTCATTTATATCAAAAATATGGATTCGAAATTTATGGAAAAGATCCAAGAACCATCAAAATAGGATCTAAATTTTATGATACGCTTCTAATGGTGCTTTTTTTTAAATGAATATAAACGACGATATCAAGTTACGTAGCCC
>Ga0207068_1124_pt1 | contig 21891 bp, 17 predicted proteins | sample Alteio_BWMinCont_23_FD_153475 | JGI IMG/M metagenome (GOLD analysis project Ga0207068, IMG submission 153475) | Enriched cells from forest soil in Barre Woods Harvard Forest LTER site, Petersham, Massachusetts, United States -... | ecosystem: Environmental > Terrestrial > Soil > Temperate forest >... | reverse complement strand
AACAATTTTTTGGTTATTTCCGATATTCATCTAAATGAAAATGCCGCTCCTGATTCTATGGTTATCAATCCATCTAAACCGAACACTAGTTATGATATCGATTCAACTACATTAGACAAATTGATTTTTCTGCTCTCTCAAAATATTCAAAAAGGGATCGTAGCAAGACCTGATTTTATTATTTTGTTAGGCGATTTAGTTGGACATAACTCCTCTCCTGCAGATGCAGTCAAAGATGAAACGTACGTATTTAATAAATTAAAAACGACTTTTCCGCAGACACCGATATTTTATACCTTCGGCAATAATGATTCTCTGGTACAGGATTATGGTACGTTCAGTCGAGCAACTTCGCCAAAAAGCGCGTATGAGATCGCGCAAAGTAGTGCTAGCTGGGATGACGGTTTTTTATCTATTGGCAAGACTTGCGGAACGCCTCCCAGCAAGTATCCTTGTCTTATTGATAAAGACGTGAATAATGGATTCTATTCTGCTTATATTCAACCAGGTTTTCGTTTAATTTCACTTAATAGTGTTTTGTTTTCACAACAGAGAGTGGGTGTTTCTGATGCTCCAGCAACGGCTGAATTAAAATGGTTAGATCTAGAGTTACAAGCTGCGTCGCAGCATACAGAATCAGTCATGATTATTATGCATATTCCACCTGGAAATAATGTCTATGATAATTCTAATTTTTGGCAGAATGACGATCAAGTCGCTTTTTTACAACTGATCAATAAATACAGTTCTAACATCATCGGAATATTGGCTTCCCACACACATGCAGAAGAATTAAAAATGATTAAAAGCAACGGAAAATCAATAGCAGGTGCCTATTTAACCGCTGCTTTATCTACTTCACATGGTAACGCACCTTCTGTTAAAACATTTTATTATGCTTCTTCTGGTGGAAAATGGCAGTTATCAACCACAGAAACATTTAATTTTACTGGAAGTAATCAGAATCCGATTTTTAATAAACTGTATGATTTTAAAAATTATTATTGTAATGGTTCAACACTTTCTTTATTAGGGTGTTTAGATAGTGTTAATCCAAATGATTTGCCAGTTAAAATGAAAGAATATTTGAGCGCTAAAAACCCCAATTTTGGTGGGTCATTGAACTTCCCTAACGATATTGTGATAGGTAAGTAGAAAAGGCGCACTCAAACTTGCCCCCCCTTTCTTTGCCCCCTTTCTTTATTGCACACAGCGCAATTAATTGATAAAATATTGAACATAAACTTTCTTATCAGTGAATCAGTGACTTATGTTTAGAAAATCAAATACCCAATCTCTAAATATCAACGAGGTACGTAAAGAAATGCGTTTAGACGTAGCTCGTCAATTCGAGTGGTCTATTCCAGAGGAAAAATCTGCATCTGCCTATAGCTTACCTGTATTTGGTATACGACAAAGAATGTTGGAATATCATAATTTATCAGCATCAAAAATCTGTGCTGAATTAACAAAGGATTATCATTTAGCCATATTTTCAGCAACGATTAAAGCACTAGGTTGTGATGTTATTGAAATAGCTCCAGATGCAAGACCTATTCGACGTAGTGGTGCTCCACCAATTTCTCCTCCACAAATTGGATATGCCTATGTGCGTGATCCAGTCGTAGTCATTGAAGATCTGGATCTTATTATTTCCACAAAGAAAAATGAGCACTACAGTTCAAAAAGTATTATCAATAAACTTAAAGAAATTAAAAAATATAAACATCAATTAATTGAGCATGCTTATTTCGAAGGCGGCAATGTAATATGTGTTCCTTTTTTAAAGACGATTCTTCATGGGCTTCATCCCGAATCGCATTATGTTAAAGAAGATGCTTCTACATATTTAACCTCATCCAGAGAAGATTATTATGAAATCGATCCGATTTTGACAAATCAACGATTAAAAGAAGCTTTGAGTCAGTATGGAATTGATGTGCTTGGATTAGAATTATGTGATGAAGTTATTGCACATAATAATGGTTGCACACGCGAAGATTATTATTATCATCTGGATTGTTTTATGCAATTATTACCTGATGGTCATCTCCTTATTCTTAATAAAAAAATCCTTTCAGATGATGCACAAAGACGCTTAGAAAAGCTTTTTGGCGATAAAATTATTGATCTCGCTTATTCAGGATATCTTACTGAACCAACAATATTAAATTTTGTTACGATTCCTAAAGATAATAATTTTATCTTTGTCTCTTCTTTTTTACCTGAAAGTGTAATAGAAAATATTTCTAAACTGGGCTATTCATTGATTACACCTCATAGTCTTGATGTAAGACATAATAAATATAATAAAGAACTTTCTAAACGAGTTTCTGAAGTATTGCGAGCTGAAGGTTACACTGAAGCTAAGGATAATAATCTAGCAACGTATTTCCCCATCAATGATCATGGCTATTTGCTTGATGATGGGAGAAAAATCGATTTTGAAGCACTCAATACGCGAATACCCAATATGCAGCAATTTATCAATGAATACTATTGTGAACATCCTGTTTCTTTCGTATATGGTGGCGGTGGTCCACATTGTTTAACGACAGAAATAATTTCAAGTAAATCTAAGTCACCCGCATTGGATAACGCGGTAAGACACAGCGCGAATAGCCGTGTTTTTTCTGTGTAGAATTTGTTGGTTTTGGTGCGTTTCTATTTTTTTGCAGAGAGAGCGATAATGTTATGAGATTGATTGTAGTGACAGTTATACTTTTTTTTATTTCAGAGTTGGCATTCGCAACGACTCTAAGTCAGCTATCGTGTAATAAATTTAATCGTATTCAATACTCAACGATGGCACCCAATGATCCGATAGTGGAAGAACAAAACGGCAAGATGATGTTTCCTATTCTTGATCCCAAGACGGGGAAATATACTTTTAATGTTGAAAGAGGTAAACAAATTATAGAAATGAGAAGCTAGGGCTTTTTTCGTTATAGCTTTTACACTTTTTGTGAAAGAGTCATCGTGTGCTCGGCCTTGGGGAGTATGGCTTCTAATTCAATTTTTTCGTCAGTGGAATGACGTGAGCGATTAAATATAGCATGAGGCGAAGAGGAGCAACTTGTTGGAACAAATACATCTCGTGTTGTTTGCTGGACTTTTTTTCCGGTAAATTGAACGTAATTCGCTCCTTTTTCAGCTGATATCACTACAAGGGCAGCTAGGACAGGTGAGTTAGCTGGTAGCAATCGTGCGCCTACACCAATGGTTGAGGTTGTCATCACAATTCCATTGGAAATATTTAATAATTTAGCAAATGCATCGCTAATAGATTCACAGGTAGTGGGTGGAATTTCTTTTGTTTCAGCTGGATTTTGCTCTTGTTTGATTCGTTGACCAATCAATTTATACATAATGCGACTTGATTCGGCGCGATAAAGTAAACCGCCAAAAATGCAAGCGCCCACAGCGGTGCCAACGATTGGAGCTGCTATGCTGCTGGTGGCGATTAACGTTGTAGATTGCCAACCCAGGTAGCCTCCAATAGCTGTGCGACATGCGATGGAAACGGCTGTTAAAGGTTCTTTAAATACATAAGCGCGACCGTGTTCGCTAATAATTTCAGCCTCATATGCTTTTTTAATTTTGTCGAATTCATGTTGGGTTGCTGATTTTAATTCATCAACCGTCATATTTGGATTTGCTTGCCGCTGCGTGGCAAGAATGGGCTGAATTTTTTCGTTAATCAAATCTGAAACGAGTATTTTGTCATCCATGTAGAGGTGATATGTTTCAGGATAGAGCGCGCAGATGCTATGCCATGTAACTAATGCGGCGACAAGCGGTGCAGGGATCCAGCCACCTAGTGCAGTGGCTGAAGCTAGTGCAAGATAGTAATACAAAGGAAAAGTGCGTAATCCAACCGCACTGACGCCTTGCAAAAGAATTTGTACCGGCGTTGCAATATTTCCATGCATAATTTCAGTCAGTATAGACGGATGATTATCTTTGTTGAGCATGAAATCAATCCAGGATTGCAAGCCTTTATGATAATCTGCATTCATGAATTTTTGATAATACTTATTTCCAAAAAATAATATCGTCACAATAACAATCCAGTTGAGCGGTGTTGGTAATGCATTAATTTTTGTGTTGATATCAACAATTTCGCTCATAGTACCTGTTAGATTAGAAGATAACAGTGTTGTTTGATTAAGAAGAAAACCGAGAGTATGACTAAGAGCACCCATAGGCGATGCTTGAGCGTAGAGAAAAGCATCTGTCATTTGTGTGCGAATAGGCTTTGAGTATCCATATCGCAATGTAGAAATGATCGCTTCACGGTATGCAGAAAATGCCAGCGCATAAAGTCCAGTACTTAATAAAGAAGTTGAAATACCAATTCCACTACTGACTGAAGCAGGCACAGTGACATTGGCAGCAAAAGCTTTAACAAAGCTATCCACACCCTCTCCACTCGTGTTTATTTGAAAGATCACAAAAAGTAAATTCGATGCATTGGCTAACCAGTTTTCAATACGATAATACCACTGCGTTTTCCAATAAAGTGCAATGGTTTCTTCAAGTTCGTGTACCTCTTTGTGTAGATCATTAATAAATGATTTGCCATCATTATCGGTGAAGCTTTCAAGCTCTTCCTGTGTAAATTGTGCAAGATAATATAATTCAACCGAAGATTTTTTTTTTGGTTTGAAATAAGTAAACATAAGAATGTATTTATGCCTTTAGATGAGTGTGCGATAGCACGATGATGTAGTTTATTTTAAACTGCATTGTTATTACAAGAAAAGTTTATGATTGCTTTAGTTCAAAAATGTCGCGAAGATTTAGGGACATGACCAGTTTGTTCTAAAAATAATGGAATATAATCAGCGGGTACATGAGAAGAACAGGTTGAAACGTGTGGTAGAGAAAAATCAGTATCATTCACTGGTTTATAAAATCGATGATGGGGTGAACTATAATTGCTTGGAGAAGCAGCTTCAGGACGTTCGCCTGTCACTATACTTGCCAATAGAGCGCTAGACGGGTTAAATTTTTTAATTATAAATTCCATCATCTTTGTATGTTGACGTTTTAATGCAATTGTTAAAATTTTTCTGATAATTTCATCATCTGTCGGGGTGCGTAACAGATCGTAAAGAAGTGCCAAGATATTTTTTAAACGTTGCCCTTGAGCTCTCTCATACTTTTTTGTGAGTGCTGATATTAAATCATTATATTCATTTTCAACTAATTGTTTTAAACAAGATTGGTTGGCATTTAAAAAACGTTGTAGATAGCCATTTGAATTCATTGAATTCAGAATAGTTAATAGGCGGGAAACGATTTCATGATTTTTTACAATATGCGGTTCAATGTCACATAAAGCTGATTTTTCAGATAAAACATCATAAGATTGAAGTGATACATTAATATTTGTTTCACTATTGTTTATGATTAATGTAGGTGGATGTAAGCTATCAGCTTGGATGATAATGGGGCTTAGAAACGATCGCATATTAAGTGTAATTGAAGCAGATGCTACAAATTGAATATCGGGGACATCTAGCTTAAGTTCCATGTCATCATCGTCATACATGTATGACATCATCACACCATCAGCATGTTCGATACAAAGTTCGACACCGATATTTTTTTGTTTAATATAAGGGCCATTTTTTTCTTTATTGCCCGGTCTGTATACGACTGTTGTTTTTTGAGTGCTATCTTTTGTTTCCTCACAAACAATATTTTTAGTTTCCAGTAATCCAACACATTTATCATGTCTGTCGATACATTTTCCATTAAAAAATACATACGATGTATTTCTAACTAAAGTAAGAATGTCTGTTAGTTGATTGGGTGGAATAGTTGAAATATCTGTTGTTCGACCAAATTCATCTTCTATTACGGATCCTTTTATTTTTTCAGATTGAGTGTGTCTATTGACAAGTCGTTGTGTTGCAACTGAACCTGCAATGATAGTGAGTTTTTGATATTCCTTAGTTATTGCGCACATCACTTCTTTTAATTTATTTTTTTGTTGTTGAGTTAAAAACCTATAACCCTTATGTGTCAACCCGTATTCTCGCCAAACAATATACCATTGATCTTGATCCGATTTTTCTTTATCAAGCTTGCTACAAACTTCGTATATTTTTGTTTTGAGTATTTCTAATTGCTTATCAAATTCTTGATCTGAAAAAGATAAAAATTTATTCTTATCGTGTTTTGATATATCAAGGACTACGGCTTTAATATTTGGCATGTTATGGTTCTCTAGAATTTTTATCCTATATTTGTTAAATAAAAAAAAGCAGGCAATCGTAATGGAAGTGATAGTATAAATAGATGATCGCTATGAAAAAATTACATTTGAATTACAAATATAAAATATATCTACTTTAAATAATCTTTAATATACCCACTCACACAAAGTCCTAAGACATTTGACCTCTTTTTTAGATTAAAAGGCTTATGTTATTAATCAATTAGTTATTATGGATAAGCTTATATGCAGTTAAGCTAAGTATCGGCTATAATTATAGTAGATGCGTTGTAATGAAAATTTGGAAAAGAATTGGCTTTTTTAGATGCATTTTTTCTAAATTTTATCTTAAGATATCTAAGAGGAGAGTGGTTATGTCAGTAACAATAGCGGATATTAATCGATTGTCTTGGGAGCTTGGTAAGCTAAAAGAACTATATGGTAAAAAACATTCTATAAAATCTGTTGTTGGTTATGTGGCGCCATTTGTTAACTATACAGGAAAGCAAGCTAATATTGGCATACTGGATGATTATGTTACGCGATGTTCTAACGTTATCAAATCAGGCGATGTCAGTAAAATACAAAATATCTTTAATGATCTGGAAGATGAGTTTGCTAAGAGAGCAAAGGAAATATACTTAAAGGATCATCCTAAGAAAAAAAGTGATGAAGTTTTGCCTAATGATTACATCTCCTATTTTATTATTGAAAAATTAAATAAAGAGCCTGGTTATCATTTTTTTTATCGAGGAATTGGAACCATATTGATAAATCTTCCGGCTCGGCTTAAGCCTCCTCATGCTGAACTGTTTAAAAAGCTATTACCAACTAGATCTCTACAGGAAGCACTAGATACACCTCAACAGGTAATGCCATCAACACAGGTAACGCCAGCTCCACCTTCACAAGTAATACCATTATTAGCTAAAATAGCAATTCAACAATCGTCACTACAGGCTAAAATTACGAAAAATAAAGAAGATAAAGTATCAATAGGAAAAGATGCGGTTCTTGAGAAATCCAAATTGTATTTGGAAGCCGGAGAAAAATTTAAAAACAAGCAGATAGATTCAGCAGCATTTTTACAGGCCAAAGATGATTTAGAAGCATGTATCAGAGATAATTTTATATATTATACAGCAACTAGAAAATCGATGAGTGAAACAGAAAATATAGTTGAACAAGTATTAGCTGAAAACAAACCTCTTTATAAGAGTGTCTCACAGAAGCACGAAGTTAAAGAAGTTAAAGCTTCAGGTGAACAGGCTTTATATCATTTTACAATACGTAATAAAGATAAATATGACCTCACATTTAGTATGAAGCTATTAAAGGCAATAGTACACGACAAGTCATTTTATGCTTCCAATGCAAAGAGCAGGGCACAGTCAAAGTTATATGATCTTGCAAAAGACATTGTTTACGGAGAGCGCGCTCTCTCTCAAGAAAAGTTAAACTATTTAGAAAAAATGTTCTTACAGTATGACGATGTTTATGTCCGTCATATTAATAAAGTTGGCATTAGTAAGACAGGCAGTTGCATAGCGAAAATAATAGCTTTTGCAGAAGGATCTCTGAAGAATTCTCAAAAGAAAAAAAATGAGGTTCTAGCGCCAGCCGTTCCCGATGCTGAAAGCAGGGGTGATGATTTGCAACCGTTAACCAAGACAGATGCAGCGGCAGCCGATTTAGCCCCTGACATAGGTGAGCCTTCTGTAAATTTAGTAACAACTGAAAGCCCCATTCATGATCCTAAGGTGCTAGCTGACACTAAACAGCAGACAGAAACACAATCTAGCCCACGTGTTCCAACAACTGAGACTGGACGGGCATCTGTTACAGGACAATTTGGAAAACATGATGCATCTACATCTACGCCTACATTGTCCACAGCAGACACACCGCAAGGGAACTCAGTTACATATCATGTAAAAAAGTGAATAAGAATAAAGATACTTGATGCAAGATGAGACCCTTGAAATCTATTATGCTCCGTTGCCATAATTGTTATCTTCGACTGTTGTTTCTAGATAGTAGACACTAATTTTTATTTAATTTACCAATCTCATTGGTTAATTGAACAAGTTGTTGTAAGGTAATGTGACAAAGTTGTTTGTCTTTTTCATTTGTATTGTTGTGATATACAACGCGCTCAAACTCACTTAAATTCTTAATTAAGTTTGATAATACTTCAGGCAGCGCAGTTTTAAGAATAGCTTTTTTCGATGCCTCTGCAATGATTTTGTTAATGTTGTTGATATCTGATGAGTCATCTTGCTTTAACAGGTTGGAAAGATAGGATTGTATTAATCCAATTAAGCTAATCGTATGTGTTTTAAAATCGATAATTTGCTGGTATGTGTTTTTTTCAAACTGCGTTAATAATCTGTATTCATCGCTATCATTATTTTTTTCTTCATATTCCCTAATAATGTTTTCCAGTACTTGTAATCCCGGAGATAAAAGCGAGTATGATGTTGCAATATGACTTAAATTCTCTTTTGAAAACATATATGCTCCTACCCACTAGCCTAGTGTAGTACAAATTTGACATTGGATGCTTTTGACATCATAGCATGCATCTCTTTGATATCGCCTATCCGACCGTTATGGTGTGTTGGATAAATGGATTCGTTAATAGAAATATTAGTTGCTTCAAGAATACCTTTGATATGTATATAGCCTTGTTGTTTATCTGCTACGCTAGAATTAATTTTGTTCCCTCGGACATGTAAAACCTGCTTTTGACGATTTTCCTTGGTGATAATCAAAATATCCTCCATTTTTTTGACGTCCATGTCAGATGTAAACTTTGCAAATTTATTGTCTATTTTTATATAAATTTCACAATCTGGATTACTTTTCATAACGGTATCAAGTTGTGACCCTATTTGTGTTGCTAGGCTATCTTTGGCAACCCCTTTTAGGGGAGTGTCATTTGATTTTTTTTCACGAGAGCTTTGGAAATATCCTACTGAATGAGTAGGTTGTTCTGCTTTTGCTATACCCACAGCGTCAATATGTTCCTTTTCTATATGGCTTATATACAATAATAAAATATCAGGTGCTACATAGTTACCTGATTTTAACTGTTCTTCGATGCGCACGCTGCAGTGTTGAGGATTTTCTTTAAACCAGGCTGGATGAATATCAATGTCAGAATATGGCATCTTTTCAATTCCAATGGTTGAGGTTACTTCTACTCCTTCAATTCTTTTCATCAATTCGTCTGGTTTATCTTTTAATGCATCTGTCAGCTCAGCGACTTTGTCATTCAAATAAATAATAAAATAGGCTTCATAAGGTGTTATGGTACCGAGTGCTTCGATGTAATTTTGTGATGAATTGAGACGCTGATAAAACGCAACAGTTTTTTCGTATACTTTAGCTACTAGTTCAGTAGTATCGTTTTCACGTGGATCAAACAAATCTTCTATTAAAATCTTTTGGTAAACATCGAGTAATCTAGAAATTAATTGTGTTGTTCCACCGGGGGCATGAGTATCAATTACTTCACGTGCAAGCTCACCGAGATCATATTTGCTCGATCGTGGAATACAAAAAAAATCTTGATCTCCTGTTAAGGGAAGTTTGTTTCCTTGGCTATCCGTACGAGCATAAACGTCATATGCTTTGAATTCCGCTGCATCAAATTTTTTGTATTCAACAGGGTAACCTGATTTTACTTTTTCTGAAAAATTTCCGAATTTATTCGCATCCCACCATTGAGGTTGCTCTACAGCGCTTTTGCGACCTGAATCGATGTCCAACGGTTTTACCAGTGCTGTATCCTGTAGATTAACACGATAAATAACCTGATTAAGCATAGCGTCTGGGGTGGTGAGTGTCACTTCTAGGTAACCCGTTTTTTTAATATCTTCACTTGAGTTATGCAATTTAAATTCAGAGGGATCTTTGCTTAAACCCATTAAAATTTGTTCTAGTGGTTTAGCAAATTGTGTTGTGACAATATCACCATCAATTTTCGGTATATATTTTTCATTTTGTTTGAGGGCAATAACATTATTTTTATCGTCAAAATGAGTTGTTGCTGTTAAATCAACAGGAATTACTCCACGGCTCATTCCACTTTTTCCCGTTTTTAATTTAGAGTTCGCAGGTTTGGGCGCATGAGGGATTGTTGTTAGCGAAGCCACAGTGGTTCGAAATGAAATCGCTGTATTATCGCCGCCTAATTCAGCGCAAGTTTCAGCAGCCCCCAAAACAAATAATAGAGGCAATGTGATGGCAAGTTTTTTCTCCCCTTGTTGGATAATACCTGATTTTAATAATTCGCTTATTTCTCCCTGCTTAGGAGATGCTGCTTTCATGATGTGAACAATGGGGAGACCTTCTGTTTTTGCGACTAAATCTTCGTAAGGATTGCGATTTTCTGCTGAATGTTGCACTTCATGTACAACATGAGCTTTATTTTGTGAATGTTCAGCCTGTTTTCTGGACTCCATATTTTAGCTTAGCTCCGCATGAGTTTGCTACAATTAGTATAGAAGAACATTTCACTTTTGCGGCGGCGGAATTATGTAATTTGTTGTTTTATATGCGTTATACAAGTGATTGCACCGCCTTTAGTTTAGTAGTTTAGCATTATAAAAATCAATAAATTTTTGGTGCCTAAATTACATAGCAGGAATGGCATTTTGAAAGGTTTGAGGGCTATACGCTTCTCAGGCTACATTTCTTTTAAAATAGTGGGAATTCATGATATTTCCAGCGGGACTATATTCACAAACTAAGTAATGTCCTGGTGTGCCATTTTTCCCATTACAAAAAACATAGCCGCAACCCAGTTTAGTGGTTGATTTCCAAATTATTTGCGTAAAATGTCCTGTTTGAAAAGAAAAAGCAGGGTACGCATAAGAATATTTTTTATGTTCATCATACCAAGCATGAATTGCAGCTGAAACAGAAGGATAGCCCGCCGCAAGGTTTTCACCAAACGATCCGTGTGAATGTTGAAAATGACATTTGCTTGCATAATTCAGTGCATAATTAGCAAGTTGATCATCCCAAATGAGTGGTGGTGCATGATGCTCTGCTCGCAATGTATTATGCAATTCTAAAGTTTCTTGCTTCGTTGAAGCGAATGCAGTTATGGTAATCGTATAACTAATGATATAAAAAATTATTTTATAAATTTTCATTGTATTTGAAGTTTCACCGAGACGAATGAACTTTTGTTTATCTCTAAACATCTCAATACCTCATTTTGTAATTTTAATATATGCCGCATTGTAGTGTAAAACTTGATCTAATGTAAAGCAGTCACTACTACCTTCTTACATAACCGAACAATTACCCTCAGATTTTTTAGGCGATAGTAAATTCTGAGATAATGGTTTTTAAGCGCTTCTTCAATTTTATTAATTGGAAGAAAAGGGGTAAGAAACAACATCATTTAGGTTTGGAAAGAAAAGAATAAGAGCCATGAAACCTTGCGGATGTTGTCTCTTGACCCTTTCTGTTTCTCAGAAGATTGAATCATGCTAGAGAGAAGCATATCATACAGCGTTGTTGAAAAGGCACGAATCCTTAAGAGGTTAGGCATGTTAAGTGGTCTTAAATACAATACAACAAGAAATATAATAAAATCTTTAACAGATCGATTGCTTGGAAATAAAAATTCTGATCCAGATGAACTAGAAGATTCAAGAATACCTATTTCTATCATGGTAGCTCATGAAGCTCTTATCAATTTAGATCCATTGTCTATAGCTGGTCTTGCAAAAGATTTATGGCCCCAAATATTTGATTTTTGTAGTCCAGCAGAAAGAATCAGGATGAGAGTTGCGTTTGGGACATCAGGAAAAATTATCTTTGATAATTATACTGCATCAAATGAAAAACGACTTTATACAATTGTACCGAGTTTATTGGAAAGAATTGATGAAGAAATTGATGAAGAAACACAGCAATTAGTTGACAAAAAAGCGGGGTGGATCGAGCCTTGTTCATGGTCGATGAGAGCGTTCATTTAACTGTGTCAGCATAAAAATTATCTCAGCCCCAAATTTAAACGTCCGTCAAAATAAATTTTTAGTTGAGAAATTATCAGTGCCCAATTGTGCATAGGTTGATTCCATTTTTCCAGAACTTTTTGGCAAGCACAGTAAATTAATTTTAGCAGGGCGTTTTCACTGGTGAATGCGCCTTTGCTTTTTGTGTATTTACGAATTTGCCGATGAAATCCTTCCACAATATTTGTGGTATAAATAATGCGGCGAAGCTCTTCAGGATATTTAAAATATTGCGACAATGCTTCCCAGTTAACTTGCCAGGATTTAATAACTGCGGGATATTTTTTCCCCCATTTTTCATCCAGCTCCAGCAGGCGGTGTTCAGCTAAATCTTTGCTGGTGGCCTTGTAAACCAGCTTTAAATCCATCATAAATTGCTTCTGATCTTTGCTCACAACATACTTAAGTGAGTTGCGAATCTGGTGCACTATACAAAGCTGAATTTCTGTTTTTGGAAATACTTGCGCAATGGCGTCGGGAAATCCTTTTAAGCCATCAATGCTTGCAATCAAAATATCTTCTATTCCGCGAGCTCGTAAATCGTTTAACACGCCTAGCCAAAAATGTGCCCCTTCATTTTCAGAAAGGTACATTCCTAAAATATCTTTACGTCCTTCTTGGGTCACACCAAGAACCGAGTAAAAAGCTTTGCTTGTTACTTTCCCTTCTTCGCGCACTTTAAAATGCATCGCATCTAAAAAAACAATCGGATATACCGCTTCAAGTGGACGATTGCGCCATTCTGTAATCACAGGCATTAATTTGTCGGTAATTAGGCTTATTTTAGCTGTAGATATCTCAAGACCATACATGTCAGCTAAATGCTCTGTAATCGCTTCGTAACTCATTCCTGCGGCATACAGTGACAGCACTTTGTTGTCGAGAGATTCATTCAAAATTGTTTGACGCTTTTTTACAAGTTCTGGCTCAAAGCTACCATCACGATCACGTGGGGTTTCAAGCTCAAATGACCCTGTACCTGTCTTCATAGTCTTTTTTAATTTACCGTTACGGCGGTTTGGTTGCTCTTGAGCTTTGCAATCTGACAAATGGGAATCCATTTCCCCTTCGAGTGCTGCTTCTAAAATTTCTTTGATAAGTGGTGTGAGTATACCGTCTCTACCGGTCAATGATTGACCTGATTTAAGTTTATCTATGGCTTCTTTTTGAAATTGGCTAAAATCAAAGTTTGCTAAATCAATCTTTTTACTATTCATTATTATCAGCTCTCCAAGTTATAAAATTATAACAATTTTAGAAAGCTGACACAGTTATTTAAACACTACCTGGTCGATTTGTTTTGGGATTTGTATGGGATTTTTACTTTATATAACTTTATGTTCTATGGCATTAGCCAATTATTTACAAACAGGGGATGATTCATACAATCTAATTATGTATATAGGAATAGGATCTGGTTCATTTGCACTTTTTTGTGCTTGTATAGTAGCTCCAGTTGTGGCGTGTATAACAACTAATGTCAGTGCACGGTACAATGAGTTTGAACTTTTTTTAATGTTATCTCCTCAAGTTGGAAAAGAGCATTTACCAACGAGTGAATTTATGAAAAACGTGTATCTTTATATTGCTGATGATGAAAAACCTTATATTAACTTTCGTGGTAAAAAACCTTGGCATAAAAATATAAATGTGACGTTGCCGATTCGCATAAATCCTACTTTGTTTGATCAAACCAGTAGGGATCCAAAAAAATGTACAAATAGAGAAATTTGTCATCGAGTTTTCGAAGCATTAGAGAAAAAAGGCTTTATGTATGCACGTTCGCATATATTGAAAAAACCTATTTCAATTCTACTTGATTTTGATGCAAAAACAGAAAATTCAGCAGCATATAATAAAATACTTAAATCTTTTCCCCCAGAAACTTCAAAAAGAAAGATGATGCTTTCTATTCAAAATAAATTTTTAAAAAATCAAATTGTACTACAAGAAGAATCGAACAAGATTAATGAAGAAAAATCTGTGATTCGTTTAGTGTGATTTCTGTTTGATGGTAACCGTATATTGGGCGTTAGTACTTGACACCTTCCTTAAATAAAAATCTACCGAGTTTCATTTGAAAATGGAGCATCATCTCCCGATGCCAATTTATTTATATCAACTGCTACAACAGGAACATCGATGCCTGTCACTTGATGATATAACTGCGCTGCTGAATCAGCTGCATCTTTTCCTTTCGGAGTATTATTTACAATTTCATAGAAAAAAGCTTCAATGGGGACGTCATTGCTTTCTTTATTCGACCATTCTTGAATCACAAGTTCGTTCCAGAACATTTTTGCCCTTGTTCTTTGTACTGTTAGTTTTTTAATAGTATCTAACATCATTTTAAATCCAGTTTGATCAGGTGATGCGGAACACATTAACTTGGGGTACTGAGATTTTCTTACATACATATCTGATGTATATACTCTAGCTTTTTTGCATGTGCTGAGGTCTGTCGAGTTGTTATTGAAACGTTTTTTACCACATCCTTTGTTAGTACGATCATCTGTGAACCCATTCACAGGATAATCACAGAACAACGTATATTGTTGCGAACTTGTTAAACCTGCAATCGGTGCAAATATATAACCTGCATTACTAACCTCACTTAGGTATAAGGGCTCCCCTACCGAAATATCTTGTCTTAAATAGGAAAAGGAAATAGAACCTTTCGTTATACCCGCAGCATTTGGCATCCAAGGATAACTGTTTGAAGAATGTAAAAAAGATTCGTCATCAAACACATGCGCTATGACCCCAGAACAATAGTAATCTGGATCATCCGATTTACAACCTGTCTGATTAATATTTTTCCAATATTGGTTTAATATCGCTGCCGCATCACCTGCGTAAGTATTGCAAACGCAAAGAAATAATCCCATGAATAATGTTGTAACTATTTGAGTCGCTTTCAATTTATAGATCTCTTTAATAATTGTGCAATCTTAGCAATAATATAGCGGAATTGTAAACTATTTCTACATTACTTACCTGGCAACCAGACCAAGGATATGACGGTGTCAGACACTGTCATTCCCTGTCATTCCTGTCATTTCTATTTCTATGCCATTCTAAATTCTAGAATCTAGAATAAATATAACTACATGATTTTTTGTAACTTTCTTCGAATTAGACATGATTTTAATGACGGTGTCAGACACTGTCATCTGTCATTCTGTCTTTTCTGTCATTTTTCGACTTCATTTATCGATTCTTGTTGTGAAGAAGAAGGGTCATGCCGACCATACGGCGAATCTCATATTTAGGTTGCTAACAAGACAGATTTCTATCATTATCTCGTGTGAGTCGTGGTACTTTTGTCGATATTATTCTCAGTTAAGGTTTGTATTTTTCAATATCCTTAGGGTTCGGACTTTATTATAAAGGTCAAACACATAATTTATCTTAGTTAGAGTGTGGTACAAATGATTATAGCTCGCAAATTAGAAATTATATTTATATCGCTTATAATAATGGGTACTAGTATAGATCTAATTTTAAGACAAACTCTTCCAAATTATGCATTGATTGTTACTGTTAGCTATTTATCTATATTTGCAATAGCACTGTATGTTTTTCAAAAAATAACGTTTGAACAAATGTCGACTGTTGGGAGAGATGTAGCAAAACAGGAGGTGTCATTCCGATTAACTCCCTTAAAAAATATAATAAATATAAACGATCCACTTCTTATTATACGATTTTTTGCTGCTTTTTTAGTATTTATCACACACATGTCGTTATTCTTGCATCCTAGTAACGACTTGCTAGCTGGAAATTGGATTATATTAAGGGGCGGCGCACATACTGGGATGGCAATCTTTTTTACTCTTTCCGGGTTTCTCATGGGCAAAGCATTTTTATTAGGCCGTTATGAGTTAACAAAACAAGGTATTTTACTTTTTTATAAAAGCCGATGGATAAGAATTTTTCCATTGATGTTTTTTGTTGCTACTTTTCTAATCGTTTTACAATACCCTCAAGTGCTTAGATTTGACCCTCTTTCACTCATTAGGCTTTTAACGTTTAACTATTATGGGAACACCATCGGTTTAAATGGAATTGGTGCGATGTGGAGCTTATCCGTTGAATTTCAATATTACTTAATTGCACCCTTTATTTTTTCAATTTTTAACGAACAAATCAAAAAGAGCAAAACTAAAGGTATATTGATTGTGATCGCAGTGATCTTGGTATTTACAATAATAAAAAGCGCTACAAAGCATTACGTTTCAGTTTATGATTTATATGATCCTAGCTTTTTTTCGCTCGCTGGTAATTTACCATTTTTTTTAGTGGGTTTTTTGTTTAATTACATCCCGCTTACACTTTCTGAAAAAGCAGCAAAATTTATTACTCATGGCGGGGTTTTGTTGTGTGAAATAGGGTTGGTTTTTTTATTAATTAGCTACCTACAGAAACATTCATTGACATATTTTCTATGTATTTCGGTGCTTACTGGTTTTGCAATATCTGCGCTTGATGGCATTAGAAAAATGCCCGTTATACTAAACAAAAGTAAATTTAGTGTCTTGAACATTTTACAAATGCTTGGTGTTCTTTCCTATGGATTTTACCTTTGGCATTCGGGAATAGGTTATATTCATTCGCATCTCTTCCCTAATGGATTCACTAGCCATTCATCCTATTTAGCTGAAGTTTTTATAGTGAGCATTGTTGTACTATTCATGTCATTTCTTTCATATGTATTAGTAGAAGACCGATTTAATGTCTATAAACCTATTAATAAAAAGAGCATGCTTGACCTTACGAACAGTACGAAGCTCTATGAAAAATCTTTAGAACGTGAGCAGGTTGCGTAATACTCTAGATCTGAGATCTAGCCTGCCTATTTCAACTCCTCATAGCTTTGAATCGCGCGTAATAACTCTGCAATTTTCTTAGAATCAATGGTAACAGCTCAGCCCCCCATTAATTTCTTGAAAAATTTATAAAATAATGTAAATTCAGCGCAATCAAAATGATTGTGCTGAATTTATGGAAACGTTTCCCAATACTATTGAAGAATGTCATCAAGGAATGCGCTTATTGCTAAATAAGCTAGATGAACTATCAAAGCGTCTAGATATCCTTGAAGTTGAGAATAAAAAATTAAGACTTGAGAATACACAACTCAAAGAACGGTTGAATAACTATAGTGGGTTGGAAAATTCAGACCACTATTGACCAGTAAATAAGATACAATTCTCGCTGAATCCCCGGAGGCGAGATGAGCATAAAACGCAAGAGTTACACAGCGGCAGAGAAAGCGCGAATAGCACTGGAAGCGATCAAAGGCAATTTAACAGCCGCAGAAATTACAACACGATATGATGTTCATACGACCCAAATTAACCAATGGAAACGGCAAGTCCTGGATTCATTACCTGAAGTGGTGACGGTGTCTGACACTGTCATTTATAGATGTATTGTAATAATCAATTGTCGTACCAGATTGTATGTATTCATTACAGAGTGTTTTTTCAGGAAAATGATAACCATGGGCAATAACATAAATAGTCGGTCTTTCCGACTGAATTGCAAATCTATCGTTACCATGATGGATGATAATAGGAGTTTTGTTGGGTTTAGTGTTTTTCTGTTGGCTCTATCGCCAGTTAAGTGCAGCTAATTCCAGTTCATCACTATTTTCAAGGGATATAGATATAATATTCAGCCATCATGAACTCCTCATTTCTTAACTCTTATGAAGCCATTATATTAATACATGATTAAATTAGATACAAAATAATAAATGAGGAATGGGAGCTATGAACCCTTTGATTTTTCAAATCCGCCGTAAGATGAGCTGGTAATCTTGTAATAAAAACTAAAATTATACAAATAGTTACGACAGAAATCCCATAATTAAAATTATTTAAAGTACAATTATAGATAAGGATGATCATTAATGGGACACTTTAATATGGTCGCACTAGAAGGTTTACATGCCAATAGGCCATCGATATTTTGTTGATGTAATAAAAAAGTTATATCCACTGACAAGTAGTGATGAGGGGATTTGTCATGGTTTAGCTTGCGTATCAATGCAAGCAATATTATGTGGAGAGCTTAATCAATTTGTTCAACGTCTCAATGTAATAAAGGAAAAAGCTAGACATTTATCAGCAGATGATTTTGTAAAAGAAATTAAAGACATCGAAGCTAATCGTACTATTCAATTAATCAAACTGAAAGAAAAGCTTTTAAAAGACCTGGGAATAAAAGAAAACTTAAGCGATTTTAATTTTTATCAATTCTTAAAAGAATATGAAGAAAAAAAGAAGAATGAAAATGTTCTTAATCCTATAATAGAAAATTTTTATAAAGATCGAGATAAGATTAGTCAAGAACCGTCTGAGCTTGCGGATACTCATGCTTTTTTTGAATTAATCATGCTATATTTTTCGCCTCAGATGTTTCCTGAATTTTTTGAAAAGAATGCAATACCTGGTTTTCAAGATACAGAACGTACTTTTGTTGTGGGATTACCTGATAAACTTCAGGTAAAAAGTATAGTAGAAGAAAAAAAAGAAGGAGAACAAAATAGTATTTTTTCTGTGATAACGAAACCCCTCGTAAATAAAGTCGCGACAGTAGTTGGTTTCTATAAATCAGATGAAGAATTAATCAATTATTTTAGACTATTACGAAGCAATCTTCCTCACGTGACTCCTCCCGTTGTTTTTCAACTAGGCAGCATAAATCATGCTATTACAGTAACTTATGATACCGCCATGGAGAAATGGATGTTAATTGATGCTAACAATATAGAGAATCCCATCCCTTTATTGTCTACAGATGCTGAAATTGCTAGAGAAGTTCGATCTGCATTTTTTTCCAATAATGGCGCTGCTTTTTCAACAGAAATTTATTGCCATGCAAAGAAATTTGATGAAATCAATGAATCACTTAATAAAAAATTAATCACAGCAAAGGACTGGATAGAGCTTCACAAAATTGAAGGAAAAGAGATGCTTGTAGACAATCAAGAAGCAACTTTATTTAGTTTGGCAGTACGTAATAATGATATAAACCTAGTTCGTGAGCTGCTTGAAAGTAAAGAATTTAAAATAGACATAGATACGCCTGATGGTAAAGTAAACTCTCCAATGACTTTAGCCACCCTTAATGGATACACCGATATCATTGCATTGTTACTCGCGAGCAAAGATGGAAATGGCAAATTTAGAATTGATGTAAATAAAAAAAATACTGATGGTATCACACCATTTTATAACGCTATATTTGAAGGGAAGGCCGATTACGTTCGATTGATGCTGGCAGGTAAAGATGACAGTAATCAATCAAGAGTAACCGTTCGTGCTATAAAAATGAAGACTGATTTGCTCCGAGTACATGCATTTAAAGATAAACACAGTCGGGAAGAATTGACAGCTTTATTACGAGAAAAGAACATACCGCCCTCAGGTTTTATTGAGGATTTTACACCAATTCACGCAGCCGTTTTTTACGGCAATCAAGACATTCTTAAACAATTAATTGCTGCAAATTTTGATGTGAATCTAAAAACAAAAGAAGGTATTAATGCATTTGAATTAGCAAAAGTCATGGGCAACACAGAGATCATTGAAATATTACGTCAAGCTCCCAATTATGATAAAGCTCAAGAAGTTAAACCTAAGCCACCAGAAGCAAAAGATGTGGACACGCTTTTTTTATATCTGAATAAAGGAAAGACTGCCGATGTTATTAAATCACTAGAAAATAAAGATGAGAATAACAAATTTATCATTGATGCAAATTCAGTGAATGAAAATGGTGAAACCCCACTTTGGATAGCTTCACAAAGGGGTTATTTAGGTGTTGTGAAATATTTGCTTGAATGCAAAAAAGAGAGTGGATTGTTTAGAGTAAATGTCAATTTACCCGATGCTGATGGAATACCACCACTTTATGCAGCTATCCAAAAAGGAAATCTTCCTATTGTTCAGGTATTGCTTGCGAGTAGAGATGACAATAACAATAACAAACCTAGAGTGACTGCTAATTCGATAAAAATGGATATTGATATCTTGTTAGCACATGCAACTGTAAAAAAATGTTCTGAAGAGTTTAAGCAGTTATTGCAAGACAAAAATATTTCGGTAGATGCATTAAGGGGTTTTACGCCATTGCACGCAGCTGTCTTTTATGGTCGTAAAGATATCGTTAATGCATTACTTGCAGCTGATTTTAATGTGAATGCGACAACAAAAGAAGGTATTAGCGTATTTGAATTAGCAAAAGCGATGAATCAAACAGAGATCATGAAAATGATACAGGAAGCACCTGGTTTTTCTGATGTGCATGAAGTCAAACTTCACTTATCTGAATCTGAAAAAAAATCACAGTTGCTTTATGAGGCTGTGAGAGATAAAGCAACTGTTAAGGCTATTAAAGAATTGCTTGATAGTAAAGATGCATCTGGAAAATTTAAAGAAGATGTGAATCAAACAGATGTTAATGGAGTAACACCACTTCATATAGCAGTCGGCAATAAACAAATCAATATTGTTGACGCGTTACTTGAAAGTAAAGATGCAAATGGAAACTTCAGAGCAGATGTCAATGTAGCTGACAAAAATGGAATGATGCCACTTTATGTTGCTGCAAAGCAAGGAAGTGCAATACTCGTTCATGCTTTACTTGATAGCAAAGATGAAAATAGCGAACTGAGAACTAATAGAAATGGTATAGCAATTAATACCCATTATCTTCTTGATCAAGCCACTGACCAAATGCGTTCAGCATTCCAAATATTACTGAATAATAAAAATTTAACAGAAGACCATTTATTAGAAAACTTCACTCCACTCCATATGGCCGTTTTTTTTGGGCATAAACATGTAGTAAGAGCCTTGCTTGAAAATGGTTTTAAGAATGAAACAACAAAAGAAGGTATTAGCGTATTTGATTTAGCAACTGCGATGAATCAGAAAGAAATCATAGATATTTTGCGTCCAATAGCAGAAGACGTTAATCTACAAACAGCAAAACGTACTCCTGCATCGGTGATTTACCAAGATCCAATGGGTAATTGGAGAACGCCATCATCTTCAAGCGTCAAAATAACTCAAACTCCTGCATTAACACAAACAGTTTCAAATGAAGAAGATCAGTCGAAAAAAGAGCTGACCATTTCTTCACCAGAAAGCGCGCTGCCTAAGCAGGGTCTTAGGTGACCTAGTCGAGGCCTAGTCGAGGTAGTAGTATTGCGGTCCTTAAGACTTTTCATTCAAACCGAGGAGAAAAATGGAAGCACGTGTTGAAGAAGTAAAACTAAATGGTTCAGAAATAAAAGAAGCAATCAAAAAACTTAAACCTTTCTTTAAAAAAGCGGCAGAAGAAGTTGTAAAAGATGAGCCTGGTAACATTTCAGCTTCTGATTTTTTCAAGTCACAAGAAACACCAGAAGATAAATCAGTGCATGCTAAATGGTTAGCGTATGTGGGAACTGTCAAAAGAAATGAGTGTAAAGAAACAGAAGAAAGATGGTGTCAGACACCAATGGCACTAGCTTAAGAAATAACATAAAACCAAATGCAAAGAGTTCCTGGCTTTTAGCTCTTTGGCCAACATGACTTTTCTAGTGCTGCTTAGAGCGCCTTCCCATGCGGG
>Ga0207068_1123_pt1 | contig 22194 bp, 20 predicted proteins | sample Alteio_BWMinCont_23_FD_153475 | JGI IMG/M metagenome (GOLD analysis project Ga0207068, IMG submission 153475) | Enriched cells from forest soil in Barre Woods Harvard Forest LTER site, Petersham, Massachusetts, United States -... | ecosystem: Environmental > Terrestrial > Soil > Temperate forest >... | reverse complement strand
AGGAAGTATCGGCTATGTGCCTCAGGAGGTTTTCCTGTTTTCAGATACGATTGCGAATAATATCCTCTTCGTGAAAGATACGGACTCAGGAACTGATCGGGAAGAAATGATTTCAGCAGCAAAGGCAGCTGCCATTCATGATGGAATTCTAGAATTCCCTGACGGATATGAAACGATGCTTGGTGAAAGAGGGATCACGCTTTCCGGGGGACAAAAACAACGGATTTCGATGGCCAGAGCCTTTGTGAAGGAGCCTAAGGTGCTCATTTTCGACGATTGCCTTTCTGCAGTAGATACAGAAACAGAAGAACAGATCCTTCAGAACCTGGAAAAAATCATGAAAGACAGGACCACGGTCATCATAAGTCATAGAATCAGCTCTGTGAAGAACTGCGATCATATACTGGTACTCGAAGATGGATCTGTTGCCGAAGAAGGAAACCACGATGCATTGCTTAGACTGAACAGTATTTATGCCGGAATGCATAGACAACAGTTGCTCGAGAACGAATTGAAAGAGTGAAATACAATTCCTTGTATTACTTTCCAATCGGAAATATTAAGCATAATATTTCTCTTCAAAATCTTACATAATACAAAGCAACATACATCAATGTGTAAAAAAATAAGGTATTCCATTATTTCGCTTTCTATTACAAGTTCATCATAAAATCATTTAATCGGCAATAATTGAGGGTTTAAGGAGCTTTTAATGCCTTCTATCCACAAATAATCCAAAAATTATACTTGTTTAATTCATTTTATTATTACATTTGTTTTAAGGGTAAACCAAATAAACAAAAACGATTATGACAATGGAAGAGGGAACTGAAAAAAACGGTGAACATAATAAGGAAGAGATTTTTTCAAAATCTGTTCGCGCTGGGAAGAGGACCTATTTTTTTGATGTGAAAGCCACCAAGGGAAATGATTATTACCTGACCATCACAGAAAGCAAGAAACGTTTCGGAGACGATGGAAAATTCTTCTACGAAAAACATAAACTGTTCCTTTACAAAGAAGACTTCGATAAATTTGCGGAAGGTCTTACTGAGGCAGTCGCTCATATCAAATCTATTGCTCCTCCAATTGTTACACATCACGAACATGCACAACCTCAACATTCTCACTCAGAAGTTGGTGCTGATGCTTCCGCTTTTTCGAACGTAAACTTCGATGATCTCGGAAAATAAATAACCTCTTGATAGTTCTAAGAAGCTCCCTTGGTTTATCCGGGGAGTTTTTTTTTAGGCTGGAAATACCGACGGAATCAAATTCATAGCCTTCTGAAACGCTTTCGTGTGGATACCCGATTTAATTCCAGCTTTGTCAAGGAATGAAAGCAGATTCTCTGTGGGCATATTTCCGGTAAGGGTATCTGCGGCCATTGGACATCCTCCAAGCCCTTTAATTGCCGAATCAAACCTTCTGCATCCGGCTTCCCAAGATGCCTCCATCTTTTCCTTCCAGGTATCAGGGGTGGTATGCAGGTGGGCTCCTATCTCAATCTTTGGAAATTCAGGGATGATGGCCCCGAAAAGCTGTTTGATATTGCCTGAGTTGGAATTACCAATGGTATCTGCAAGAGAAATCGTTTTAATGCCTCTCTCGGAAATAGCTTTTGCCCATTCAATCACAATATCCGGGCTCCAGGTGTCACCATAAGGGTTTCCAAAAGCCATCGACAGATAGACCACCAGTTCCTTTTTCTTTTTAACACACAGCCTCTGAATCTCTTCAACCCTGGTTAAGGATTCTGATATAGAAGAATTGGTATTCCGCTGCTGAAAGGTTTCAGAAACGGAAAAAGGAAAGCCCAGGTAACTTATTTCATCGAAAACGATTGCATCCTGAGCCCCTCGCAGATTGGCAACTATTGCCAGGAGCTTTGAATTGCCGGCACCTAGGTCAAGACCTTCCAGCACCTCTGAAGTATCCTTCATCTGAGGAATGGATTTGGGCGATACAAAGCTTCCAAAATCTACGGTATCGAAACCACAAGCCAGTATAGCGTTTATATATTCGATCTTTTTTGCAGTCGGGATAAAGTCATGTATGCCTTGCATAGCATCCCTTGGACATTCAATAAGTTTCATACGATCTCTCTGTTTTGTTTCATATCCATAACTCTTAATATACCCCGGTTGATCTTCCGTGCAATTCCAGGTCCCTCATAGATAAAACCGGTGTATACTTGGACCAGGCTTGCTCCGGCTTCAAGCTTTTCAATAGCATCTGCAAACGTGCGGATCCCTCCTACTCCAATTACTGGGAATGCTCTGTCTGACTTTTCACATAGATAGCGAATCACCTCGGTACTTCGCCCTGCAAGTGGTTTCCCGCTTAATCCTCCTGGACCTATTCCGGCGAGACTAGTCTCCGGAGTTTTGAGATTTTCCCGATGGATGGTTGTATTCGTTGCGATCACTCCGTCGATCCTGGTATCCTTCACAATTTCAATGATATCATCCAGTTGTTCATCGGTAAGGTCGGGGGCTATTTTCAACAGTATGGGTTTGGGGACAGGCTTTTCAGCATTCAGTTTTTTCATAAGTGAAAGAAGTGCTTTCAACGGCTCTTTTTCCTGAAGAGCTCTTAATCCCGGAGTGTTCGGAGAACTTACATTAACGACAAAATAATCAACCTGTTCATAGAGCGCTTGAAAGCATAATGCATAATCATCACCTGCATTTTCAATCGGTGTCGATTTATTCTTTCCAATATTTCCACCAATCAGAATATTGGTCTTTCGCCGTTTCAGCCTTTCTGCTGAATCTGTTGCACCCTGATTATTAAAACCCATACGGTTAATCAGTGCTTCATCGTCCGGAAGGCGGAACATTCTTGGCTTATCATTGCCAGGCTGAGCCCTGGGGGTAAGAGTGCCGATCTCTATATGTCCGAAACCCAGGCATCCGAGTTCATCAAACAGCTTTGCGTCTTTGTCAAATCCGGCAGCCAGGCCAACAGGGTTGGGAAAAGTAATTCCAAATAAAGTGCGTTGTAGACGTGTATCCTGAACCAGATAATGGCTTCTTACCAGGGGCATGACACCGGGTATTTTAAAAATGATCTTTAGAAACTTAAAGACAAAATGATGAATCGTTTCCGGTTCAAAAAGAAAAAACAGTGGTTTTAAAAAGTATTTGTACATAGGAGGATTAGCGTGTACAAAGGTACGTATTTTAGTCTTTTTCAGTGAATACGATCACTCTTCGCTCAAAGGGGTCGAGGTTTTCTTTAAGAATATCTATAAAATGATTTCCTTGTTTCAGGTAGTAGGGCATAAAATTCTCTACCCGCTCCTGCAGAATGTCACCGGGATATAGTTTCTTTTTCAGGACATTGAGTTGGTTCAGTGCAGTTTCCTGTTTTTGTTTTTCCGCCTTCAGCATCTTCGCCTCGATATTCTTCAGCCCGTTTTGTACTTTCTGAAGTTCCACTTCAGCAGGGGCCTTGAGCGTTGAATCGACCGCTCCGGCTTTAAGGATAACAGAGGCAAAAACAGATTGAATATGCTCAGCTTCCTCATCGAGACGGGACCCGTCAGAACGAACGTTTTGCATATAATCCTTTTCAAGATCTGAAAGATTCCTGGAGAGTGTTTCTACTGTTAAGCCAAATTTTTCCATTCTTAACCACGAAACTGAGTCCACCCACATTACAAAATTCCGTGGAACCAGGATTGGGAACTGGATGTTATTCTTCTGAAACATGGATTTATATTCAAGCCAATAGGCTATTTCACCGGGCCCACCCACATAGGCGATGTTCGGCATGATGAATTGCTGATACAAAGGCCTTAGCACCACATTCGGACTGAAACGTTCGGGATGATCATTCAGCTCTTTCTTAATTTGCTCTTTTGTGAAGGAAATCTCTGTGTTAAGAATATGATAGATGGAGCGGTCTTCAGAAAATTCAATCCGGCTTCGAAGTTCATCTTTCATATAAAAAAGATTTATTTCCCTTGGATTGACCTGAGATGGATATCCTAGCTTTTCCAATGATTCAATACCCTTATTTACCTGCTCAAAATTACCAGTGTGTTCCAGCTCAGACATCATAAGCGAGGCGAAAGCCGTTTTAAGCCTGGTATCGGAAGGGTCTAAAATAACAAGGCCGAACTCACCCAGTAGCTGATGGGTAAAATGCCGAGTCGCTTCAGAAAGGGTTCCTTTTTTTTGATAGGCTTCTTTTAACAAGGTTTTCAGAAATTTTGCCTGCTCAGAATCTCCCAGAATCTGATCCAGTTCGCCAAGCAAAGCCTCCAGAGAACTTGTCTTAATCTTTCCTACCGGCATCGATGCAATGCTTCCGACTGCCAATTCTTTTTCCCAAACAAGTTTCTTTCCGAATATCTCTATATGGTTAATTTCTTCAAAGTCGTGATCCTCTGAAGCCATCCAGTAAACCGGTACAAAATTAAAATCGGGATGAGCTTTCCTCAGATTTTCAGCCAGGTTAATCGTCGTGATGATTTTGTAGATGAAATAGAGGGGACCGGTAAACAAACAGAGTTGATGCCCCGTACATACCGTATAGGTATTCTGTTGCTTCAGTACATTTATATTTTCAGCAGTCTTGGTTCCAGGAACAATGCCTGCACGCTGGTACTGCTGTTGGATAACATCTGCCAATAGTTCCCTATTTGAATCGGAAAAAGGTTTTGAATGAAGCAGGTTCCTGAAGCCTTCGGAAGACGGCTCCTGTCCGTAAAGCCGTTTAAGCTTTTCGTCACCCGAAACATAGGCCTTAAAAATGGAGGAGAACCCATTTATGGATTCAAGGTCAGCGAAGGATTTATTCATTGTCATAATTCACGTAAAGGTAGAAGATAATACTGTAATTTTACCTTAGAAATAGCGCCTATGAAATCAGAACATATCAACCCCTGGAAAACTCTGTCGACTGATAAGGTCCATGAATCACCCTGGATCAGTGTTACCAAACATGAGGTGCTGAATCCATCGGGCAACCCGGGGACTTATTCCGTGGTCCATTTCAAAAACCTGGCTATTGGAATTATCCCTCTAGATAAAAACTATAACACCTGGCTGGTTGGACAATACCGTTTTCCTATTGATCAGTATACCTGGGAAATCCCGGAAGGTGGAGGGCTTATCGGCGTTGAGCCTGTTGAATCAGCCAAACGGGAACTGAAAGAAGAGACCGGGATTATTGCCGGAAAATGGACAAAGATTCAGGAGATGCACCTGAGCAATTCTGCCAGTGATGAATTCTGCATCCTTTACCTGGCCCAGAACCTGGAATTTACAAAAGCGGAGCCAGAAGATACGGAGCTGCTTGAAATACGAAAAGTGCCTTTTGAGGCCCTTTATCAGATGGTGCTGAACGGTGAAATTACAGACAGTCTCACCGTAACTGCGGCCCTGAAAATAAAACTTATGATGATTGAAGGGAAGATCTGAACAGCCTCAGTTTACGAGCTTCATTTCTTTTACCAGATAGCCTGCTCCTGCATATTTGTCAATGACAAATAATACATATCTGATGTCTACTGCAATATTCCGGCAGAAATCAGGGTCGAAAGAGACATCACTCATCGTGCCTTCCCAGCAACGATCAAAATTGATTCCTATTAACCTTCCTTCTGCATCGAGTACCGGGCTCCCTGAATTTCCGCCTGTGGTATGATTGTTCGCAATAAAAGCCACATGGAGTTCGCCTTTGGGATCTGAATAGGGCCCGTAATCTTTCTTGGCCCAAAGGTCTTTCAGACGAGGAGATACGTGAAACTCATTCACAGCTGTGTCTTCCTTTTGCATAATCCCGTCTAATGTCGTATACCAGTTATAGACCACACCGTCACGGGGTGAATAAGGCCCTACCTTGCCATAAGCAACCCGCAATGTCAGGTTAGCATCCGGATAATATTTTTTTTCGGGCATTACTTCCATTTGTGCCTTCATATAGGTACGGTTCAGTATGCTGATTTTTTCATTAATTCTTGCGTAACCAGGACCCAGGCTCTGAGTATATAAAGCATAGAGACTCTTCATAAGCATATAAACCGGGTCTTTGACAATTTTTTTCTGGTCCGCTGCATCATAATTCTCAAGAAAAGGAATGATCTTATTCGGAGAGGTGAACATAGATCTGGAGTAGATTGCCTGCACATACCGATCAAAATCACCATTGTATTTTTTCTCAATGAGTCTGAAAATTTCGGGTTGCAGGCTTTTGGGGATGTGATCATAATACAGTTTAAGGAGAACAGCCGATATTTTTTCGTCCGTTCCCAGGTTATAATCTTTGAAAAAGGCGGTTGAAGCATCCTTATTTACTTTCAACTGTTTCTGGATATCCGCTTTTACAGGATCAGACTTTACACTCAGTTTCACAAGGGGTTCAAAACCCTGACTGAACTTCACCACTTCCAACCCTCCTACCACTTCATTAAAATAGTCCCAGTTCAGCTGTACCTTACCAAGACTATCATAGGCTAATTTTAACTGGGCCAGGAGGTTTTCATATTCTTTAAATTTAGCCGGGTTTTCAAGAACTTTTTTCTGAAATTCTTGCTCATAAGCCACCTTCTTACTGATAGTGTTATTTTTTTTCAGGCCATAGACTTCCCCAGACCATTTCTTCCATCCGTTAGAAACTCCGCTTTGTTTGGCTGCATATTGAATCCTAACTTTCTGGCTTGCATGCATATCCTGATCCATGATGCTTAGACGGGCATCCCGAATGGAAACTTTTGCAGGGTCGGAAATATTTTGAATGATATCCACAGCTCCAGAGTATAGATACTCCGTGGTCTTTCCTGGAAATCCATATACCATAGAAAAATCGCCTTCCTTCTCCCCTTTCATGGAAACCGGAAAGAAATACTTAGGAGTATAAGGAATGTTATCAGGTGAATAGTCTGCCGGTTCATTGTTCTTATCAGCATAGATTCGGAACATACTGAAATCACCAGTATGCCTGGGCCAGACCCAATTATCTGCATCTGCGCCGAACTTTCCGATAGAGGATGGTGGAGCCCCAACAAGACGGATATCACGGAATGTTTGAGTAACAAACATAAAATATTGGTTCCCATTGAAAAAAGGTCTGAAGAAAAACTCATAGGAAGTTCCCTTGATTGCTTCTTTTCCGATCAGGGTACCATTAAGTTTGATGAGAGAATCACGAGAGGTTTCGCTCATCCGGGAGGTAATGCCTTTGAGCACCCGCTCTGTTATATCTTCCATCCTGACAATAAACGTTACTGAAAGCCCTGGATTAGGCAGTTCTTCAGACTGTTTCATAGCCCAGAACCCATCTTCAAGATAATTATGTTCGAGTGAACTGTGGCTTTGAATCTGTCCGAATCCACAATGATGATTCGTTAGAATTAAACCTTTGGAAGAGACCACTTCCGCTGTGCAGCCACCAGCAAACTGCACAACAGCATCTTTCATGCTGGAATGGTTGAGGCTGTATACGTCCTCTGCAGTCAGTTTAAATCCTTTGGCTTGCATATCAGCCTGATTCATCTGTTCGAGAAACAGCGGAAGCCACATCCCTTCGTCTGCATGACTAAGATGTGGACACAATATCAAAAATGCAACAAGGGTTGCATAAAATTTTCGGAAAAACAATTTCATGAGAATGGATAAATTTCGGAGATAAAGATAAACAAAAGTCAGGCCTCTGCTTCCTGAAATGTATGGTCGTAATAACTGACCTTTCTGAACTCAAACGGAATCTTAACCATGAAGGCATAATCCCTTCCGGCACTCAGAATATAGGCATCTCGGTAGCACCAGGTTACCTTTATTCTCTGTCCAGCTTCATGCATCTCACAGAGCAGATAAAAGATAAAAAGAAGAGCTTTGGAAGTACTGAGGTTAAAATATTCAAGGTCTATTAAAAGCTCCGTATGATGATTCGGGTGCTTCGCATATACTTCAAGCCAGCTGATTACTGGTTTATAAAATTCTTTTCCGTTCTCAGGGGTAGAAATGCCTCGTATTGCAAAGATGTTTTCTTCAGGATTAAAAATAATAGCGGGATAAAAATCAGACCCCGAAATTATAAAACCGGCCATAGCTCTATTCTTGATAGAATTTAAAGATATCCGATCCGGTCATTAAAAGCAAACAATTCAGCTTATAATATCTCCAAAGAGGTCAAAATCTTCTGCCTGGTTAATCTTAACAGAGGCGAAATCGCCAATGCGAACGAAATGTTTATCGGCTTCTACCAAAACTTCATTATCAACTTCAGGTGAATCAAATTCAGTTCTTCCGATGAAGTATGGCCCTTCCTTACGATCAAATAAGACCCGGTAGGTTTTTCCTATCTTTTGTTGATTCAGCTCCCGTGATATCGATTGCTGAACTGCCATGACTGCTTCTGCCCTTTCCTGCTTTACTTCAGGAGGTATATCATCGATGAGAGCAAATGCTCCGGTGTTTTCTTCATGCGAATAGGTAAAACAACCCAGTCGGTCGAATCGTGTATTTTCCACCCAACGGAGCATTTCCTCATGATCCGTTTGTGTTTCACCGGGATATCCTGCGATCAGGGTAGTCCTGATGGCAATGCCCGGGACTTTATCCCTGATGGTGTTTACAAGATCTATAGTTTTCTGCTTGGTGGATCCGCGCTTCATGCTTTTAAGCATAGGGTCGGAAATATGCTGTAAGGGCATATCCAGATATTTACAGATATTATCAGTCTTTCTCATTACATCCAGCACATCCATTGGAAATCCAGCCGGAAAGGCATAATGCAGCCTAAGCCATTCAATTCCTTCCACGCCAGCCAGTCTTTCTAATAATTCAGCAAGCTTTCTTTTCTGATAGAGATCCAAGCCATAATAGGTAGAATCCTGAGCAATGAGGAGCAATTCCCTGGTTCCATTCTTCGCCAGTGTAGAAGCTCTTCGAACCAGCTCTTCGATTGGGACGGAAAGGTGTTTTCCCCTCATAAGCGGGATGGCGCAAAAAGAACAGGGCCGGTCACAACCTTCTGATATTTTGAAATAGGCATAATGCGCCGGGGTACTTAGCATCCTTTCTCCGACAAGCTCGTGTTTATAATCTGCTTTCAAAGTTTTCAGCAGACGGGGCAGATCACGAGTACCAAAAAAAGCATCAACCTCCGGAATCCCTTTCTCGAGTTCCGGTTTATAACGTTCACTCAGACACCCTGTAACATACAACTTATCAATCAGACCGCCCTTCTTAGCCTTTGCAAAACGCATAATAGTATCTATGCTTTCCTGCTTCGCATTTTCAATAAACCCACAAGTGTTGATAATTACGATTCCAGAGTCATCCGCCGAACTTTCATGCTCCACTTCAATACTATTGGCTTTTAGCTGCCCCATCAATACCTCACTGTCATAGATATTCTTGGAGCATCCAAGAGTCACTACGTTTACTTTGTTTTTCTTTATGGTCTTGGTTTTCAATAGCTGATGGATTATAAGGCAGCAAAGGTAGGAATAATGCGCTCAGGCCTGACAGTCGCCTGGCTTCAGGCTTCTTTTTGAACTCAGATTTTGTCTTCACTACGGTTGAAAGGAATGGGCTCATAGATCAGAGCGAATACTGTCGCAATGATAAGCCCTCCAAAGCATTGCTCAAATATCTGCCAGGGTATATCTACGGCAATGGAAGTGAGGGTCACCGTCTTCGTAAAGGAAACACCAATCACCAGCGCAAACATGTAGAGTACAATTCCAAGGGTAGAGCCACAGGCTAAACCGCGTAAAAAAAGATTAGGGATGGCATGAATCACAAACTGTGAAGAAAAAATGAGCGTGAGGACCAGTCCTACGATCAGATAAACAATGCCGGAAGAAAACAGATAGATCCCTACAGGATAATTCTGAGTGGATATATCATTTAGGAATATTCCATGCCAGCCATAAGAAAGGCCAAACATTAATATCGCAGAAAGGATCCAGGAAATAATAAAACTTCTGGTAAACATCATCTGTTCAAGAAGATTGTTCCGTTTGCAAATTTAAGCTTTATTTGGCTTAATCCATATTTCCTGAATTGCCCCCTTGGGTTTGAAGTTTACTGATTATTATTAAATTTACATGTAAATGGTCAGAAGAACTGCGCTTTCCTATGTATTGGTATTAGCACTGCTCCTGACTATTTCGTCGTGCAGGCGGGGCGGACCATCCTGGGATACGGATATAAGCAGCCCAATCTTTAAAACATCTTTCGGAATCGATAACCTTATTACAGATTCACTTCTGGTTAAAAATCCCGATTCCACCCTTACCCTTACATATAAGAGCAATCTTTATAATTTCTCATTAGATTCTCTTATTAAAATTCCTGATACGACCATAAAAAACACCTATGTCCTCCCTCTCCCATCCTATTTATTCAATTGTGGCCAGGCGATTACCCCTGCTTATCCGGGCAATACCACACAAACTTCTTACCCTTTAAATGGAGTTGGGCTAAAAACCTCCATTCTACATTCAGGTATGATGGGAGTGGATATCATCAATAAAGTAAGAAAAAAAATAAAAATTCAGTATCAGATACCCTCAGCCACTCTGAATGGTGTTCCGTTTAATACGGAAACATGGGTGGATGGAAGAACCGGAAACGTGCCTGGTCATACACATGTAGATTATGACCTTTCTGGCTATACGATTGACATGACAGGACCCAATCACAATTCGATCAATACGGTCCTGACCACCATTAATGCATGGATAGACCCTACTTGCTCCGACACGGTATACGTAACAAATAATGATCCACTGGTGATCAGTACAAACTTCAAGCAGATGGTTCCGGAATATGCAAAAGGGTATTTCGGGCAAACGGTTCAGAATGTAGGACCTTCAGAAAACAATTTTCCGCTGTTTTCTAAAATCTCCTCTGGGAGCCTGCTTTTACAGAGCGTTCAACTGGAGTTTCACGTTGAAAACGGGATCGGTGCGGATGCCAGGGTTATCATTCCTGATATTTATTCCCGTAACTCCAGAACCGGATCCACGATCCACCTCACGGCTCCAATTATCAATAATCCCATAAATCTGAATCGGGCAACCGAAACCTTTTCTATTCCTCCGGAAGTTCCATCTGTGTATTCGGTCACATTGAATAACACGAATTCCAATATTCGGAATCTGGTACAGAACTTACCAGATAAAATTGGTTATAAAATGGGGATCTACCCGAATCCAATGGGCAATGTCAGCGGGTTCAACGACTTTATTTATTATGGCTACGGAATCAAAGCAGGTTTAGATCTTACAATCCCGCTCTCTCTGGTAGCTAACAACCTCACCCTTGCTGATACTGTTCCGGTTAATTTTGATCAGAGTGCATCCAATATTGAACGTCTGCACCATTGTCTGCTTACCTTATATGCCTCCAACGGGTTCCCTTTCACGGCCAATATTCAGCTTTATACCCTCGACAAAAACAATACGGTGACTGATTCTCTGATCGGAACCAGCAATCTGATCGACCAGGCACCGCTCGATGCGAATCTTAAGGCCATCGATCAAAGACAGACTATACTCGAAATCCCTGTAGGAGCCTCCAAGATCAACGACCTCGTACATGCAAAGAAGATCCTTATCATTGCCCGTTTCAACACCGGCGCCAAGCCCAACTACATCAAAATCTATAATGATTACCGCATAGACTTCAGACTCAGTGGAGATTTTAATTATACGATCAAACTACATTGAGGTGAAGAAAATTTCGCTGATCTTAATCCTCTTCTTTTCTTGTTCGGCTTTGTTTGCCCAGAGCAACTCCCCATTTTTTGATCTGAATGCTGACACTACAATCCGATGGGCAGGAGGAGTATTCGCAAATTATGATGTCGGATCCAATGCCATTACCAATAGTTTCATCAATAAATTTTACTCCGGACAATTCATTGATTCAACCCAAAAATCTCGGGTTAGGAATAAGCTGAACAACAATAACCGATTAGGAGGAGATGTAAATGGAGGAATCTTTTATCTGCAGAAACTCGATTCTTCAGCTCATCATAAGAATGTCTCCTGGTTCGTTTCTGCAAAGTCCAGGCAGCATTTAAACATGGCATTTAGCAGGGATTTGTTTAATGTCGCATTTTATGGGAATGATGGATACAAGGGGCAGACAGCTGATTTCAGTGGATTCAATATGAGTCTGGTTCAATATCAACAATTTCAGGCAGGGCTCTGCTCAGATAGATTCGGAGTTGGATTATCCGTATACAATGGCCAACAGTTTATGATGCTCCAGGCAAAAACCGCAACCATGTATACGAGTACATTTGGTGATTATATTGATTTTAAGACCAGTTACAACATGATTACATCCGACCAGGCTCACACCAACCCTGGGGCAATGAATGGCATTGGTACCGGACTTGATTTTTATGCCCGCATGCCTCTGCAACTTGAAAATGGTCAGAAAGGGGATCTTTTCATTCAGTTGGCCGATTTCGGATTTATTCATTGGAATGCCCAGACAAACCATTATAAAAACGATACCACCTTTCACTTCGATGGATTTGTTGTTAAAAATGCATTTCAGCTTGCTGATAGCTCCGTTCATTATTCGGCAAAAAACGTTATCAATGCCAAGCCTTATCAGCAAACATCCTATGCCTCCTATCTCCCGGCAACTCTTGATATCAAGTTCGTTCCGAGCGGAATAAAATATCAGTTTGTGATCGGAGTCCGGTATCGATTTGTAAGCGACTATAATCCTTATGGTTATGGACAGTTCCGCTACCACTTCGGAAAAAGATATACCCTGATTGCGGAGGTTGGTTATGGAGGTTATGCGAATTTCCAAAGCGGTTTAACCCTACAAGCCAAATTTAATAACGGGCTTAGCATACACCTTGGCACGAATAATATTCTCGGGTATCTGATCCCCGACTATACCTGTGGGCAAGGTGCATTTATATCTCTTTCAAAAATATTTCGTTAAAGATAAAGGCCAAGCAACATTATCATGAAAAAATGGTTTCCTCTCTTTCTTTGTCTTTGGGTTGGCCTTCTGCCTGCTCAAAGCATCTTTTTTGAGAATACCATTGGAGGACCTTCACAGGACATTGGACGTTCCGCCATTCAAACCTCCGACAACCAATATGCTGCTGTGGGATATACCAGCAGTTTCGGAGCAGGAAATTCTGATGTATGGCTCGTTAAAGTATTACCCACTGGCTTTCCCCGCTGGACGAAAACATTTGGGGGACCTGGAGTTGACCTGGGCTTGTGCCTCCGGGAAACAAAACCCGATCAGGGCTTAATTATCGCAGGCTATACAGATAGTTATGGAGCAGGTGGATATGACTGCTACCTGATTAAAACAGATTCAACCGGAACAGCACAGTGGTCCAAAACATATGGGGGAGCCGACTGGGATATGGCCTATTCCGTAAGTCTGACCTCCGACGGGGGATATATCCTTACCGGTGGCACTTACAGCTATGGGGCAGGAGACGAGGATGTTTATCTGATTAAGATCAATGCGAATGGAGATACCCTGTGGACCAAAACATTCGGGGGAAAGAAACAAGATGAAGGGCGCTCTGTGAAACAAACAATGGATGGCGGATATATTATCGTGGGAACCACAAAAAGCTTCAGAGATACCGTCAATGGCGATGCTTATATCATCAGGACCGATCCGAACGGGAATATGCTTTGGCAGAAAAGCTACGGAGGCACGTTTACCGATGATGCACATGATATCATTGAATTTGCTGATTCTACCCTTTATTTTGTGGGCGGCTCTTACAGTTACTGCCAGGGCTCCCCTGGTTCCAATGAAGATGTGATCACAGGAAAATTGGCCTCTACCGGTGACTCTCTGCATATCCTGAATTGGGGAGGCAGTGCGGATGATAGGGCAGAATCCATCATCGAGCTTACTCCTACCCGCTGCATTGTTCTCTGCAATTCCAAATCATACGGATATGCAAATAATACCTTTGACTTTTGGGCATTCTACTCAGATCAATACGGGGATTGGATCACCGGGAATACTTTTGGAGATGCATCCAAGCCAAGTGATGAAGTCGGTTATTCAATTTGCCGTACGAATGATAATGGTTATTTGATGTGTGGCTACTCTACAGGATTTAATACAAATGGAATTCCCGACTTCTTTCTGGTTAAAGTAGATTCTCTATTAAGCAACCCGCCAATCATTGCAGGGATAGAGTCTTTTTCAGTCAGTCATATCAACGTCAGTCCTATTTACCCGGATCCTGTAACCGATCAGGCGTTTCTGGATATTTCATCACCTGATAAAACCGGGCCTGTTAAGATCAGACTGTTTGATGGTTCAGGAAGGGATCTGACCGAAGAATTGCAAATGGAACAGATGGAAGTGAATGGTGGCACAAAACTAAAGCTCCGGTTTAACAAGGCTGGCCTGGAACCCGGCATGTATTTTTATGAATTAAGAATTGGGGGGCAATCCGGTAGCGGAAGGTTCATTCTTCATTAACCGATTTATCCATATAGTACAGACATAATGCCGCTATCGGTGTTTCAACGACCCTTCCTAGCTGTATTCCTTTTTCCTCTGCTACTCTTCGGAGGATATTGCTGAACCAAAATGCAACCGAACCCGTGCATGAAAGGGGGTGTTCTTTCCACAGAGGGTATTTGCAAATGTGTTTATCGAAGAATGCACGAAAGGCATTCGCAACCATATCCGAGCAATAAGAGTCATTGATATTCTGAAAAATAAATTTGCTGAAGGAAGCCAAAAAACGATTCGGGAAAGGCTCCTGATAGGTCTTTTTAAGAATCTCTGAATTGCTGAGTTTAAACCTTTGTTCGAACGAGCTTCGGAGGGCTGCAGGAATTTCATCGTTGAGATAGGCTGCTAAAAGTTGCTTGCCAAGGTAGGCGCCACTTCCCTCATCTCCCAAAATAAAACCCAGTGATGTTCTCTGATCGGAGATCTTATTCCCATCATAATAACAGGAATTCATCCCTGTCCCAAGTATACCCACCATTCCGGCTCCTTTTCCGCATAATGCACGGGCTGCACCCAGCATATCACTTTCCACTGAAACGGATGCTCCGGGAAAAACATAGAGAATCGATGATTCCATTTTATCCCGGTTTTCACCACTCCCACAACCTGCCCCATAGAAATAAATTTCAGGCAAAGCCCCATTAAAGTTTTTCTTAAAATTCAGACTGACTTCTCTCAGTGTTAATTTCAAATCTGAAGAGCTCATAAAATAAGGGTTTAACCCTTGAGAGGAAAAAGAAAAGATTTGCCCGGCTGTATCTATAAATCGCCAGTCTGTCTTGGTAGATCCGCTATCTGCAATGAGTTTCACTGGCTTTGTTTCCTTTTACTAATTGTAAAAATGGACCTGGTTATCACGAACCGGCGAATAAGTTCCTCCTCCCCCTTGGTGATCTTTGCTTTTCTTGACATTTTAGGGAGAATGTCTTCCCATTCGTCTTCCGTATAATCTCCGGGCTTATAGAGTTCATGGCACCGACCGCATTTCCCGGTGTAAAGACTATACCCCTTCTTCAAGGAGTCCAGTACGACATCATTCCACCTGGTCTTTGCAATGGCAACTTCGTTTTCAGAGGGGACCATCTGCAGGTGTCTGCAGGCAAACAGAAGCAGGCAAAAAAAAACAATACAAACGGATCGTATCAGGAGAACAAAAATTTATTAGGACTTAGAATATCGTTTCGGATGGCATAGAGGACGAGACCCGCTGTGTTGTTCACCTGCAACTTATTCATAATATTTTTCCGGTGAGTATTTACAGTATGTGGGCTCAGAAATAGTTTTTCCGCTATTTCCTTGTTACTTAAACCTTCCGCAACATGTCTTATAATCTCAATTTCCCGCTCCGTTACAGCCAGACCCGCACAGCTTGCCTCAGAACGGCCCATAGACTGTGTATCACCATGGGTCAGCTTTTCAATAATCTTTCCACATAGAAAACGTTTATGCTTTGCTGTATTATGTATGGCTTCAAGTATCTCCACTTCTTCACATTCCCGGAGCAGGAAACTTGTAGCGCCATTGCTCAATGCCTGTGTAATATCTGACTGGTAATCAGGGTTGGAAATAATCAATATGCCCGTTAGCGGGGAAAGGATTCTAACCTTCTTGATCAATGCGGCCCCTTCTTCAAAGTGCTTGTAATCCAGAATTAGAACATCCGGATGGAAAAGGGAGAGTGAGTGCATCATCTCCTTTACATTGCTTGCTGAAGGAATCAGAACAAACTCCGCTTGTTCTTTTACAAAAGATTCAATTCCCTTGCGGACCAGGAAATCAGGATCGGATGCAAGAATGGAAATTTTGCCAGACATGTTATTTAGAATAATTTTAAATAATGCACAAATGTAACAGGCAAATGTGAGGGATGCAAGATCCCAGCAAACCTTTTTTACACTGTTTTTAAAAATGAGTCCAGAAAAATGAATAGAAGACTTACCTTCCTCATTTTCAGGCCAATTCAGAGGATTTCTTCTCCACATCAAACCTCATTCCTTCGTAGGAGAGATGTGAATTTGGAAAAACCCTCCGGGCCTCTTCCAGTAGTGGTGAAAGATCGGTGTAACGGGCGGAATAGTGACCCAGGAGCAAAACCCCAACCTCGGCCTTCAGGGCAACATTTCCCGCATCCTGGGCCGTGCTGTGGTTAGTCTCTATGGCCCTTTGCTTCATCTCCTCCGTAAAAGTGGATTCATGATAAAGGAGATCAACACCTTTCACCTGTGCGATCACCTGCTCATCATAACAGGTATCGGAGCAATAAGCATACGAATGTGTTTGCATTTCAGGGAAAGCAAGTTCAGAATTTGGAATCCTTGAATGGTCTTGAGCAATAAAATCTTGCCCTTGCCTAATAGCTGGAATGGCCGAAAGAGGAATCTTGTATGTTTCGATTGCGTCTTTTTTCAGGTTCCGGGGTTTAGGCTTTTCAGAAAACAAGAATCCGCAGCAGGGGATCCGGTGGTTCAGGATAATTGTTTTAACCTTTACCTTCTCATCTTCAAATATCAATTCTTGCTTGGATGAATCGTGAAAGCGGTAATTGATTTCATAATTAAGAACGGTAGCCGAATGCTTCAGCTGGACATTAATTATTTCCTCCAACCCTGCAGGGCAATAGAGCCAGAGGGCTTTTGTTCTTCCAAGCAGATGCATAGAAGAAAGCAAGCCCATGAGACCCAGGTAATGGTCGCCATGCAAGTGACTGATGAATATATGATCAATACGCTGAAATTTTACCTTGTATTTCCGAAGCTGAATCTGAGTTGCTTCGCCACAATCTATTAAAAAAAACCGCCCGGCTACTTGAAGCAGCTGGGCGGTTGGATTTCTAGTCGAAGTAGGAGTAGCGGAGCTACAGCCGAGAATAGTCAGCTCAAAAGGAGACATCAATGAGCGGAAACAATCATTCTGCGGGTTACTGTCTTGCCCCCACTCTGAAAGGAGTATAAATAGATCCCTGGTGTCAGGGAAGAGGTATCAAAGCTCAGGGTGTTGTTTCCACGGTCGGCATGCACAGAACGATCGGTGATCAGGCTTCCAAGCATATTGTAAACTTTAAACTGAACATTATCGGTAGAAGGCATCCAGTAGCTGATTTCAGTGCGGCCATCTGTTGGGTTCGGTGTGTTCTGAAACACAGAGAACTGATCGAGTTGAACCTCGTTGATTCCTGCTGCAAAAGGAATGATGGTGATTGTATATTTCTGGTTTTTGCTGGTTCCGGCATTGGTAGGGGTGCCTGCTATGCTCACCGTTGCATGGTAATAAACAGTAAGAGGGTAGATTCCATTGTGAGTCGGGCCTCCGGTTGATTGACCGGTAGTAGGAGTTCCTGTAATCATCAGGCATCCATTCGTTCCTCCTAGAAATTTTCCATTGGCTGGGTTAGTGCTATACGCAAAGCCAGCAGGCATTCCTACAACGCTATCCATCTGAACATTATCAATCGGAAGAAGTCCAAATGGTGCAACGGTAGTATCCGCAAGGACACGTACCTGTACAACCTGGGAGAATGGAACCGTTTCTACAGCGGAAGGAAAACCTGTAGCAGGGTAATAACCGGGAGTAGTTAAACTAGAGTTGATCGTACACTGACCAAAGGATTGAATGGCAGTTACTGCAAATACGCTAACGAATAAAAGTAATTTTCTGTTCATAGGTTGGGTTGGTTAGTAATTTTCAGGCTTCATTCTCCATATCCCGTTCAACTTCTTCGCCAATAAGCAAATCAATGCTTTCAACGAGTGTTGGGGCGATACTTAGAATACTATCGAGTTGGGAGATAGCGATTAGTTTTTTTACAGGTTCCTGTAATCCGGTAAGCACAAAGGAACCGTGAGCATTTTTACAGAGACGATTTGCAACAAGTATCGAGCTAAGGCCGGAAGAATCGCAATACCTGGCTTCAGTCATATCAATAATCATGTTCCTGACTCCATCGGAGTTAAGGACCACCAATTCAGATTTCAAAGCAGGAGCAACATTGCTGTCTAGCTTATCGACTTTAATTCTGATTACAGAATATTTTTCCTGTCTGTCTATCTCGAACATAATATTTCAAGTTCACTTTAATCAGAACAAAAATAAGTAAAAATATGATAAGTTCCACGCTGATAAAGCGCAATTCGATGTTAATTTTCACTCCTGCCTGCCAGGAGATAGAGGACCGCCATCCTCACCGCAACCCCGTTCTCAACCTGCTCGAGGATGATGGATTGATCTGAATCGGCTACGTCGCTGGTGATCTCTACTCCTCTGTTTATCGGACCTGGATGGAGAATCAGAATTTTCTTATTCAGGGAATCCAGAAGCTTTTTATCAAGACCGTATTGCATGGTATATTCTCTCAGAGAGGGAAAGTATTTAATTTCCTGTCTTTCCATCTGAATTCTCAGCATATTGGCTACGTCGCACCATTCAAGGGCTTTCCTCAGATCAAATTCAACTTTAACTCCGAGCTCAGAGATGTATTTTGGCATAAGGGTGGTGGGCCCACAAACCATGACTTCCGCACCCAGCTTTTTCATACAGAGGATGTTGGATAAGGCGACTCTGGAGTGAAGAATATCTCCGATGATTGCTATTTTTTTCCCTTTCAGGTCCCCAAGCTTTTCCCGTATCGAAAATGCATCCAGCAGGGCTTGGGTAGGGTGTTCGTGGGCACCGTCGCCTGCATTGATAATCTTGGCATCCACATGCTTTGAAAGGAAGTGAGCAGCGCCAGGATTTGCATGACGCATAACCACCATATCCACTTTCATAGCCAGGATATTATTCACCGTATCAATCAACGTTTCTCCCTTTTTAACAGACGAGCCGGAAGCAGAGAAATTAATCACATCGGCACTCAGTCTCTTCTCCGCAAGTTCGAATGAAAGCTTTGTGCGTGTGGAATTCTCGAAGAAAAGATTCGCAATGGTGATATCCCTGAGGGAAGGAACCTTTTTGATAGGGCGATTAATAACTTCTTTGAAATTTTCAGCTGTTGAAAAGATCAGTTCAATATCACCAACCGTTATGTCTTTGATACCGAGCAAATGCTTTGTGCTGAGTCTTGTCATAGTTCACCCTATTGGTTAATCATTTGTCAGGAGCCAGACCCTGTCTTCCGATTCTGTTTCTTTCCAATCAACCTTTACTTTTTCAGATGCAACGGAGTCAATGGTTCTACCTATATATTTAGCTTGTATCGGCAGATTCCGGCTGAATCTTCGATCGATCAGTACGACCAACTCGACATCCGCAGGTCGTCCAAAAGCCATCATTGCATCCAGACCTGCACGAATCGTACGGCCTGTGAATAAGACATCATCAATAAGGACGACATTTTTATCTTCTATGATAAAGTCAATATTGGTTTTATTGGGCACTAAATCTCTTTTTCGGAAATCATCTCTGTAGAACGTAACATCCAGATCACCGTATGGAATGTGTTTGTTTCCGGTTATTTCTGAAAGTTGCTTATGTATTCTCCTGGCCAGATAGACCCCTCTGGGCTGTAAACCTATGATAACTGAATTCTGGAAATGGTCATGGGTTTCAATCAGCTGTCTGCAGAGGCGATGAATGATGATCCTGAGCTGATTTTCATCCAAAATGATCCGAGGAGAGGGCGACATATTCGCAACGAAGATAGGAAAAAAACAGAAGCAGACCCTCCTACGCTCCTGCGCACAATCTATCACGAGCTTCGGACGCTTGCGCCAAAGCTTCAGCGTCGGCGCACGGGTGAAAAAAGAAACAGAAACAGAAGGGAGAAAGAGTGAAAAAAGAAAACCCCTGAAGATTACTCTCCAGGGGTCCAAAAACCATGGCGTGGTTTTTTGATTTCTCCGAAATATCAACAAACGGAGAAATTACTTTTGCTCGTCCTTGCCTTTTTCGGATTCATGCAATTCAGAACGTAAGTTTGAAAGGGCCTCGATATCTCCAAGCGTGGTTTTTTCCATGCTGTCCTTGACCTTTTTCACTGCTTTATGAGCTGATTTATCGGCTGATTTTTTATCAGTACGGGTATGGTCACGCTCAGTATTGTTTGCATCTTCGTGGATGCGGGAATGAGAAACGATAATCTTCTTCCCTTCTTTTGAAAATTCAATAACCTTGAAGTCGAGGGTTTCTTCAACCTGTGCTGTTTTGCCATCGACCTTTACCAGGTGCTTGTTAGGAGCAAATCCTTCTACTCCATAAGGAAGAGAAACGATTGCACCTTTCTCATTTGCAGAGATGATTGTTCCCTGGTGGATAGAGTCAACAGTGAATACTGTTTCAAAAACCTCCCATGGATTCTCTTCAAGCTGCTTGTGACCAAGACTAAGCCTTCTGTTATCTACATCAACTTCAAGAACGACAACATCAATCTTCTCCCCTACTTTGGTAAACTCGGAAGGATGTTTGATTTTCTTGCTCCAAGAAAGATCAGAGATATGAATCAAACCATCAACACCTTCTTCCAACTCTACGAATATACCAAAATTAGTAAAGTTACGGACGGTCGCAGAATGTTTTGATCCTTTAGGATACTTATCCAGGATACCAGTCCAAGGATCTGGCATTAACTGCTTGATACCCAGAGACATTTTGCGTTCTTCTCTATCTAAGGTTAAGATCACTGCGTTCACTTCATCATTCACTTTCAGGAAATCCTGAGCACTGCGAAGGTGTTGTGACCAAGACATCTCCGATACGTGAATCAGACCTTCCACACCCGGGGCAATCTCAACAAATGCACCGTAATCTGCGATTACCACAACACGTCCTTTAATTTGATCGCCAACCTTCAGTTCCTGGCTCAAGGAATCCCATGGATGCGGTGTCAATTGCTTAAGACCTAGCGCGATACGTTTCTTTGCATCGTCAAAATCTAGGATAACGACATTGATTTTTTGATCCAATTTAACGATCTCTTCCGGATGAGAAATACGTCCCCAGCTCAAATCAGTGATGTGGATCAGTCCGTCTACTCCTCCAAGGTCAATAAAGACACCGTAGGAAGTAATGTTTTTAACAGTTCCTTCCAGTACTTGTCCTTTTTCAAGCTTAGAAATGATTTCTTTCTTCTGCTGCTCGAGTTCTTCTTCAATCAATGCTTTGTGAGAAACTACTACGTTTTTAAATTCATTGTTGATTTTCACAACTTTGAATTCCATTGTTTTCCCAACATAAATATCATAATCACGGATAGGCTTCACATCTATCTGTGATCCTGGAAGGAATGCTTCGATACCAAATACATCCACAATAAGACCACCTTTGGTCCTGCATTTAACAAACCCTTTAATGATTTCATCGTTAGCCAATGCCTTATTGACACTGTCCCATGATTTCATAGCACGTGCTTTCTTATGGGAAAGAACGAGCTGGCCGGTTTTGTCTTCTTGATTCTCAATATAAACTTCAACCTTATCACCTATTTTAAGGTCAGGGTTGTACCTGAATTCAGAAAGGGGAACTACACCATCCGATTTGAAACCGATATTCACCACTACTTCTTTATGGTTCTTACTTACAACCACACCATCAACCAGCTCATGTTCAACTACTTCCTTCATAGTTCCTCCATAAAGCTCTTCGAGCTTGGAGACCTCTTTTTCAGAATAAATGTCTTGTTTTTTGCCGATAGCGTTCCAATCGAATTCTTCAACTGGTACTACGTGAGATAAATTTGTTGCCATTTTAAAAGGCTTTAAGT
>Ga0207068_1095_pt1 | contig 22209 bp, 23 predicted proteins | sample Alteio_BWMinCont_23_FD_153475 | JGI IMG/M metagenome (GOLD analysis project Ga0207068, IMG submission 153475) | Enriched cells from forest soil in Barre Woods Harvard Forest LTER site, Petersham, Massachusetts, United States -... | ecosystem: Environmental > Terrestrial > Soil > Temperate forest >... | reverse complement strand
TTTCGAATCTTTGTATTTTTACCGGATCAATTTTTATACCTGAAACATCCACATCCAAAGGGTGGTTGCGACAAGAAGTAATGATCACTACGACCCATAAAATGGAAAACAATCCCAACTTTCGCATGTTAAAAATATTCTTTAATATTGTGTTCGTAATGCCGGTTAGCGGACCATTATCCAATTTACAAAGTTATCAAATACTCATCACTAAACACCTCTGACATGACAACAAGAAAGCTACTTGTATTTGCCATTGCATCACTGTTTTCATTCCACGCCTTTTCTCAGGACAATAAATCAATGCGTTTTGGAATGTATATAACCCCACAATTAGACTGGGAACGTTCTGGAAATACAAAACTCTATGCCCATGACGGGGTCAACGGGAAATTTGGATTCGGGCTTTCCACTGAATTCAAAATCACAGACAATGTTCACTTTTTAACCGGAATCGGTGGGACTTTTTCAGGAGGCGGAGAAAACTACAATGTTGGAGGAGACACCATTGGATATGTGACCGATAAAAACCAGAATTTTATTAAGGTATCAGACGTTAACTCCGCTCCAGGCAGTACTTATTTGAATTCTGGAAATACCTATTACCGGTTAATTCACCGTGATTATAAAACGAGTTACGTAACTATCCCGGTTCAACTGAAAATGATGACCAAACCTATCGGTCCTTTCAGGTACTTTGGTGAATTCGGAGGAAATATCGAGATTCTGACCAAGGCACATGCCAACGATCAGGTTGAAGCGTTTAACAAAGCAACCGGTACCTTCAGTGAAAACACCGTTACACTCACAGATCTGAACATTTACAGTGATTGTATTCCTTTCAAAGCGAGCCTGAACGTTGGAGCCGGTGCTGAGTACACACTTTCCGGAAGTACAGCCGTTGTATTTAGCTTGAATTACCTCCGGTCTTTCATTTCAGCGACCTCCGGCACTTCCGAATACCTTTATAACGGGGTGAGCAATCATTCCAGTTTCGCACTCAATGCAATGTCAGGTCATAGTGTTTATGGTGATGGTGTTGCTCTGACCATCGGTATTCTGTTCTAAAATTATTATTCTTAAATTAGGATCCTTCACGCCTAGGGCGTGAAGGATTTTTTTTAAAACCATGAATAAAAAGGCAGTGATCGATCATATAGTTACCTGGCTCAGGAACTATAGTGAGCAAAGCGGCACCAAGGGATTTGTTATTGGCATTTCAGGCGGGATTGACTCGGCTCTGACCTCTACCCTATGTGCAATGACCGGAAAGCCCACGCTATGCCTCAACATGCCCATTCGTCAACATGCTGCTGAGTACAACCGGGGTCATGAACATATGCAATGGCTTGTAAAGAAGTATCCTAACACCAGCATATCAGAGGTTGAACTGACCGAAGTTTTTACAAAACTGGAAGAATCGTTGCCTGCTGAAATCCAGGATTGGCTGACCATGGCTAATTCCAGAGCACGTTTGCGTATGACTACACTCTATGCCTTTGCTTGTCATCACAAATACCTGGTAGCAGGCACAGGAAATAAAATCGAAGATTTTGGAGTGGGCTTTTTTACCAAATACGGGGATGGAGGTGTTGACCTGAGTCCAATTGCAGATCTTATGAAATCGGAAGTCTATGCACTTGCCCAAGAGCTTGGTGTTGTTCAAAGTATTCTCAGCGCTAAGCCAACCGATGGCTTATGGGCTGACGGAAGAAGTGATGAAGATCAGATCGGAGCCACCTATGATGAACTTGAATGGGCCATGCGCTTTATTGAAGATCCCAAAGATTTCTCGAAACTATCGGCCAGAGAAGAAAAAGTGCTTGATATTTATACCCGGATGAACAGAGCCAACAAACATAAGATGGAAGCTATTCCGGTTTGTGTTATTCCTGAGGAGTTGAAATAATATCCTTGTTTCAATTAAATTGCCTCTTCTTTAGGAATTAGCTATACTAATTTTACCACTAAGGCACTAAGGGCACTAAGGTTCACTAAGGCACGATAGCTATTGGGTTTTGTGGGTATGACTTAGTGTTTCTTAGTGCCCTTAGTGCCTTTGTGGTTATTTTTGGGGTCTGGGCGAATTCCGAAGACTGAGAAGCGATAAGGCCCCGGCTGAACAAAGCCAACAAACATAAGATGGAAGCTATTCCGGTTTGTGTTATTCCGGAAGAGTTGAAATAAATTCTTGTTTAAATTAAATCATCCCTTTTTTTTGAATGCTTTGTAATATAGGTTGTCAACGTTTACATAAAGCACTGAAATTTTCTTATCCATATTCTTTTCCTTGTAGGATTGAACCTGCTCTATCAATCTCTTACTCTGTCGTCCCATAAATCTTGCCCAATAAATGATGATCGTAAATTCCCCGGCACCAATATCCTCCCTATTTATTCTTTCCCCATTCACTTTAGTATAGAAACCCAAATCCTTCTCCAAGGTCATTAATGAATCAATTCGCCAATAATTAATTAATGGAGGAAAGGGAGGTACCTTATTAAAGGTTCCGTACCTATTCCACTTTAAATTCCCAAAGCCCCCAACTTCACAATTTACCAGAAGCCATTTCTTTTTACCGTTACTATCATATATCTTGATTTGCATTGGTTGAGCAAGAAATTTTCTCAGAACTGTGTCTTTAACTTCTTTTAAGTAAGCTTCATATGCAAGTGTATCGAGTGCTGCTATCTCATTTGACTTTATATTAAACTCCAAAGCACTTGCTCCAATTTCCTCCCCAGTAAGGCTTTTATATGGTCTCAATCCATAAATACCTTTGCACCCGCCAAAAACGATAATCAGCGCAGCAAATAAATAAATCTTTCTTTTCATGATGAATTATGATTAGTCAAGGATATTATTTACTCTCGTTACTACTTTCAGGGATTAGATCGAAAATGACTTCTCCAAATGGAAGTTGGCCGGAATACCTAATCGTGTATGTACCCTTTTTAATTATCACTGACTTTCTTTTTAATAACCTGGCAAAAACGGATCCGAAATCATAATTTCCGCCAACATTCACTGTGCCATCTCCATTATCGCAGCTTGCATCAGGACGCATGTAAAGTTGATTTTCTACAATTTTAATTTTCACCGTATTGATTCCCTCTTTTATTTCATCTGCTGTTAAACCAATATTTGGATCATATACCTTTGCTGCGAAAATGAAACAAAAACCAGGGCAAATACCACAATCCCCCCCCTTGACAAGCGGCCACAGGTATTCCATGGGGTTCAAACCCTCTCCAAGTTAGACGTACAATAGGCCAGGTCAGCAAAAATCCATCTTTATCAACTCCCTGTGCTATTTTATCTACAGAACCGGACTGCTGCGTATTGTCTGGACTTTCCATATACTTATTTTCTCTTTTACAAGCTGTTACAAGTAATATGCCGACCATCATGGCCAAAATTATTTTAGTGCTTTTCATTTTTATTGAGTTTTAGGTTAAATATTAAATTCTCATTCAAAATACTTCGTAAAAGTATTACAGGAAACGCTGTATAAAAATCAAGATGATTACTATCCAAAGGAATCGGAAGGATTAATTAAGTATAAATTTTTGGAAGGACTGGCTGTTCTCAAATTACCGTGTCAGTATGACGTAGTTTATAACCAAGAGATTAAAAAACGAAAATTCAGGGGAGCAATTTCCGACACATTATCTCGGCTAAAGGGTTCGGAACTTCCAATAAAAAGTGATCAATGTGCAATAACCTGTTATGCTCTCTCGGTAATGACAAAGGCGTGAATATTCTGCCCCATCGGGGAACAAAGCCAACAAACATAAGATGGAGGCTATTCCGGTTTGTGTTATTCCTGAGGAGTTGAAATAATATTCTTCTTTCAATTAAATTGCCTCTTCTATAGGAATTAGCTATACTTATTTTACCACTAAGGCACTAAGGACACTAAGGTTCACTAAGACCTGATAGCTATCGGGTTTTGTGGGTAGGACTTAGTGTTTCTCAGTGCCCTTAGTGCCTTAGTGGTTACTTTTTCATCCCGATCACAGCCGCTCTTCGAACCTTTGCTATGGCAAAGGTAATTAAATTTCATATATGATGTTCACTATATATTAAAATAAACGTGCCGGGAGCTTGTTGATTTTTAAAAATGATGGGGGCAACAACAATTCTTCTTTCCCAACAACCTGCAATGAAAGGAGACCAAACATAAACTCAAGAAGGGCATACTGCAATGAAAGGAGACCAAAGATAAGCATAAGAAGTGCGTCTTGCAGTGAAGGGAGACCATGTTGCAATGAAGGGAGACCAAATGGAAGCTCTTGAACTACCTCTTGCAACTAAATGAGCGCAAATGGTAGCTCTTGAACCACCTCTTACAACTAAGAGAGTACAGATGGAAACTCTTGAGCCACCTTTTGCAATGAATGGAGACCAAATGGAAGTACAAAAACTACTTCTTGCAACTAAGAGCATACAAATGGAAGCACAAAAACCACCTCTTGCAATGAATGGAGACCAAATAGAAGCTCTTGAATTACTTCTTGCAGTGAATGGAGACCAAATGGAAGCTTAAGAAGGACGTATTGCAATGAAAGGAGACCAAATCATAACTTAATGAGAAGGTATAGTTACTTATAAAGTATGTATAACTGTTTATGCTTGTGGTTTCTTTACTAATAGAGGAGATAGGAGAGCTTAGAAAGTATAGATGATTACTTCTGCTGGCGGTATATTAACTTAAAGAGGAGGTATGAGAACTGAGAAAGTACAGATGATAGATTGAGCAACTCGTTTCTTTACTGAAAGGGGAGGCATGAGAGTTGAGAGAGTACAAATGATTACTTGTACTTGAGGCTTTTTAATTGAAAGAGGAGATATAGGAGTTGAGAATAGTAGTGCTAGGAATTATTCGGATTTGGAGGGAGTAATGGATGTAATCATGCTTGCACACAAACCTTTGTTTCTCAAATGACAGCAAGGAATGGATTGAAAATCCATGTTACTTTCTACTCACAATGAACGGGGTAATAGGCACGGATAGGCAAGCGCACAAGCTTCGCGCCATATCCGCGCCATCGGCATACAATTGTACATTATACCATGTGTGAAAATGATATAGGGAATGGATAAAGGGAATTTGCGAAATTTTGTGCCATTTTGCAGTTATAAGCAACACACTACAAAAATGAGTCCAGAGCAGACAGGTGTCTGATGGACTCATCAATTATTATAAGTTTCGGAAGTATTTTAAAGCTTGAATAACTAACTCATTCTAATTAACCGTCCAAACATTATTCCCCCGAAGCAGCTTATCCAAATCCCCTTCCCCTTTCAACGCAACAGCATCTTTCACCTGTTGCTCCATAGCATCTTCATAACAAGCACGATCCTCCGTATAAATAACTCCAAATGGTCTTGGAAAATGGCCTTCTACCGAAGGGTCATCAAAGAAGTTAACGAGGATGGAAGCTTTCACTTTGTCCTTTTCATCATGGATCCAGAGATCATTCACAGAAACATCAGCGACATTTACAATAACCGGTTTGTAGCCCTCGAGCTTGATTCCCTTTTCTGCATTCTGTCCGAAGATGAGGGGCTTATCTTGCTGTACGAAGAGAGCTTCCGCTTTTTTGGATGCTTTCTCTGTAAACACTTCAAAGGCTCCATCATTAAAGACATTGCAATTCTGATAAATCTCAATCAGGGAAGTTCCTTTATGGGCGTTCCCTCTTTTGAGAACTTCCCGAAGCTGAACAGGATCCCGGTCCATGCTCCGGGCGATGAATGTTGCAGAGGCTCCCATACAGAGTGCAAGCGGGTTAAAGGGATGATCAATAGAGCCCATGGGTGTTGATTTCGCCACCTTTCCGATGGGAGAAGTAGGTGAATATTGGCCTTTGGTAAGTCCGTAAATCTCGTTGTTGAACAATAAAATATTTACATTGAAATTTCTGCGGAGCAGGTGGATGAGGTGGTTTCCACCGATCGACATGGAATCTCCATCACCGGTTACGATCCACACACTGAGTTCAGGGCGTGTGGCTTTGAGACCACTGGCAATGGCTGTCGCCCTGCCGTGGATACTATGCATACCGTAAGTCTCCATATAATAAGGAAAGCGGGAGGAACATCCGATTCCGGATATAAAGACAATATTTTCCCTGGCAAGGCCAAGCTCCGGCATTACTGTCTGCACCTGTTTAAGAATGGAATAATCACCGCATCCAGGGCACCACCGGATATCCTGATCCGTTACAAAATCCTTGGGTGTCAATTTTACTTCTTCCATATGGATATGATTTTCTCCTTTAATTCAACCGTCGTGAATGGCATTCCTTTGATTTTATTAAAACCGATCGCATCAACCAGGTATTTATCTCTGATCACTTTGATGAGTTGTCCGTTATTCATCTCCGGAATGAGCACTTTTTCGAAGCCTTTTATAATATCGCCAAGGTTTTTGGGAAATGGATTCAGGTATTGGAGCTGTGCATGTGAAACATCAACCCCTTCGGCAATGGCTTCTTTGACTGCTGTTTTGATCGAGCCGTACGTTGAACCCCATCCCAATACCAGCAGCTTTCCTTTTTCCTTGCCCGAATCAATTTTTTGAAGAGGGATATCATTCGCAATCATATCTATTTTAGCCTGGCGAATTTTAACCATGAGCTCGTGATTTTCCGGATCGTAGGAAATATTCCCGGTTTCGTTTTCCTTTTCAATTCCTCCAACACGGTGTTCCAATCCTTTGGTTCCTGGGATGGCCCATTCACGAACCATATTTTTATCTCTCAGGTAAGGTTTGAATTTCTCTCCTGCTTTGAGGTTATTCACACTAAACTTTGCTGTAATGCTTTTTAAAGCTGATGCTTCCGGAAACTTCCACGGTTCAGCACCGTTTGCGATGTAACCATCGCTCAGAAAAATCACAGGAGTCATATGTTCCACCGCAAGCCTGCAGGCTTCATATACCATGTTAAAACAATCTTTGGGATCTATGGCTGCAACCACTGCCACCGGTGCTTCTCCATTCCTTCCATAGAGGGCCTGAAGCAGATCTGCTTGTTCCGTTTTCGTAGGTAAGCCTGTTGAAGGCCCTCCTCGTTGAACATTAATGATTACCAGAGGTAATTCAAGCATAAGTGCAAGGCCAATGGCTTCGCCTTTAAGAGCGATACCCGGACCGGAAGATGCGGTAACGCCCAGGTTCCCTCCAAAGGAAGCACCAATAGCCGCTGTGATTGCTGCTATCTCATCTTCTGCCTGAAAAGTTTTTACTCCGAAATTTTTATGTTTAGAGAGTTCATGCAGAATATCGGAAGCGGGAGTAATAGGGTATGTTGCATAAAAAAGGCCAAGTCCGGATTTCTTTGCTGCAGCAACCAGTCCTATGGCAGTAGCCTGGTTACCCATAATATTCCGATAGGATCCCTTCTCCTGGCTAGCTGCTTTGACCTCATATCTCATCATCGGGGCCTCGATGGTATCTCCATAACTGAACCCTGCTTTGAGCGCTTTGATATTCGCTTCCACCAGTTCAGGTCGCTTTTTGAATTGTTCTTTTATAAATTCAACAGAGGAATCAAGAGTGCGGTTATAGACCCAGTAGATTAGCCCAAGCACAAACATATTCCTGGAACGATCCATTTCCTTAGTGCCTAAACCAGATCCTGCAAGGCAGGTACGCGTTAGTTTAGTGATATCAATCTGATAAACTTTGTATTTATCAAGAGATCCATCCAGAAGGGGGTTTTTCCCTTCAGGATATTTTGCCAGTCCCAGATTTTTCAGATCAAAGCCTTCTGTATTTGCAATGATAATTCCTCCCGACTTAAGATTTCCCAGATTCGCCTTTAATGCAGCGGCATTCATCACGACGAGTACATCACTGGAATCTCCGGGAGTAAAAATCTCCACACTTCCGAAATGGAGCTGAAACCCCGACACCCCTGCTAATGTCCCCTGAGGAGCTCTTATTTCTGCTGGAAAATTAGGGAAGGTGCTGATGTCGTTTCCGAACAGCGCAGCGGTATTGGTAAACTGTGTTCCAGTAAGCTGTATTCCATCTCCCGAATCGCCGGCAAACAAAATCACAACTGCTTTCTTTTCTTCTGTGGTACTCATTTCAGGGGATCAATTAACTTTAACAAAAAAGGTTTCTCCTTTGGTGGAAAAACCTTTATAAATTTTGAATTTTTTATACAAAGTCAATCCCGGCCAATGAGGTTGTGGCAACACTTCCAGGGACACATAAGAGCGAATAATCCAGAAGGATTCATTATTTCTTGTTTTAACTCTATACAAAGGTAATCAATTATTTGTTTTCCATACATTTGCTCTTCATGAAAGTGTTCCTCCCCTTCTTCTTATTCATTCTTTGTTGCATTCCAGAGGGTTATGCCGGTGGTTTCGAGTATAATTTCCAAGGCCAGAAGCAAGCCGGAATGGGAAATGCGGGTACTGGCACCCTGTTGGATGCAGGAAGTGTCTTTTTTAATCCAGGAGCCGTATCCTTTTTTGGATACTACTTTCACGATTAACCTGGGTGCTCATTTCCAGAGTTCACGAACTTCGTATTTGGAAAGTGCTCCAGGCACCTATCAAATTGAAATGCAACATGAAATGGACGCTCCATTCTCTTGCTATGCCGCCTGGAAGAAAAAGCCTTCCTCCCGATTATCGATAAGCTTTGGTATTTATTCTCCTTTCGGCTATTCAACCCGGTGGGATGATAATTGGAAGGGGCAATTCCTGGTGTTGCATAGCTATTTAACATCTCTCTACTTTCAGCCCACACTTTCCTATAAACTCACAGACAAGCTCGGAATTGGTGCCGGATTCGTTGTTGCTACCGGAAGTTATGACCTCAAAAAAGCTCTGCCCGTCCAGTTCTCTGATGGATACTATGCGACTGAGTCCCTGCACGCATCATTTAATGGATTTGGGTATAATGCTGGTCTTTTTTATACTATGAATGAGCACTTCAGCCTGGGTCTGAACTATCGGTCGGCAGTGAATGCTTCTATTTCTTCCGGTACAGCCAATTTTGATGTTCCCCTTTCGCTCAGTTCAGAATATCCGAATGAGAATTTTTCAACGACGATCAAAATGCCTTACGTTGCTACCCTTGGAGCTGGATATAAAACCGGGAAATTTTTATTCGCAATGGATTTAAATTACACCGGGTGGAGCTCTACGGACAGTTTCCGGATAAAATATGTAACTCATACTTCCAGTCTTCAAGATTTATCATCACCCCGAATGTACAAGAACAGTTATGCGATCCGTGCCGGGGTTCAGTACAAAATTAATGATAACACCCAAGCCAGGCTAGGGTTATACTTTGATAATTCTCCGATACAACCGGGTTATCTCTCTCCTGAAATGCCTGATGCGGATAAAGTAGGATTTACCTGCGGGCTTAGTTATAAAGTAGGAAAATATGTAAGACTGGATGGTTCATTCTTGTATGAGGAAGGGATGAAACGGACGGATACAAATACAGAAACCCAGTTTTCAGGAACGTATAAAACTCACGTCTTTGTTCCGGGGATAGGAATGTCAGTGGTATTCTGAGTCTGAATACTTCCTTGATTCCGTCTATTTCTTGTTTACCAGATAAACCCCTCCAAGAATAATACCGATAAAAACAAAGTGGAGAATCTGGATCTGCTCCTTTTCGAATATCCCCCAACCCAAGGCAACCACCGGAATCAGATAAGTGACGGAAGAAGCAAACACAGGATCTGAGTTCCGAATGAGGCGATTAAAAATCATGACGGAGAGTGCAGTCCCGAATATTCCCAGGATGCATACATAACCCAATGCTTTCAGAGCTTCGGGATTTGTTTTTAGAATATGTATGAAATCGGTAGTGAAGAGATAGATTCCGGCCATGGGTCCAATAAACATCAAAGCCCATACTGTTGCGGTTACTGCATTCACATTACGAAGATGCGTACCAATAATGTTCACACTGAAAGCATACAAAAGTGTAGCCACCACCACATATAGGCTGAAAATAATCCCATTGTCTTTAGATGGATCATTTCCATTACTGAAATAGACCAAACCAATGGCTCCTGAAAGCCCAATCAAAACCCCTGTTACACTTTGCCATCGGGCTTTTGCTTTAAAAAACAGGATTCCGGTAATAATGGTGAAAAGAGGAGTAAGAGAATTCAGCATCCCGGTGAGCGAGCTGCTTATTCCTGTCTCCGCCTTCGTAAAAAGAAAAGCAGGTATCAGATTTCCGCACATGCCCATTCCAAGAAAGGCTTTCCAATGAACCAGCAGGTCTTTTTTCAGGTGTTTGTACGCAATGGGGATGAGAAAAAGAAAGGCGACGAAAATCCGGATGGCAGCAACCTGGCTGCTTGAAAAGGCTTCCAGGCCCCTTTTCATTAAAATAAACGAACTGCCCCAAACCAGGGCCAGAATAATTAGAATAAGCCAGTTTTGTAATCGGTGATCTTTTCTTGTTTCCTCCATAGAGGGCCAAATATAGCCATAAAGACGGATTCCTTTTTATAGCTTTGCGTAAATTGAAACCATGTCAGAAAAACACATTCATCTACATATCGAAGGCATGTCTTGCGGGCATTGTCAGAAAACTGTTACCGATGCCATTCTACAAGTAAGCGGTGTGAAAAAAGTTGTGGTTACTCTCGTACCACCTACCGCTGAAGTCTACTTTGATGACGCACACACCAGCCCTGAAGCAATTCTAGGAGCTGTGGATGCTACCGAAGTCTATTCCGGAACGCTAATTTAAACCTAGGAAGTTTTTTTCTGCTTGATCAGATTCAGATTCCACCCAAGACCGAACTGAAGCTTTAGTTCATCGAGCGGAAAGGAACCAGGAGCGTTGTACATAAGGACCCCATGCACATATCTTGCTTCCACGAAGATGTGAAAGAAGCGTGGGAAATAATAATTGAATCCCAATGAGATACCCAACACAGGTGCCAGATTTGGCGTGTATTCGATTTTTTCATTTGGATTATCTGTTTTTTGAGGTAGTTTACTTTCATTACTAACCTGGGCATAACTGATACCGGGCTGGAAAGCTAAATAGGGATCAAAATATCCTTGAGTTGTGAAGTGATAGGATGCTCCGCAAAAAAGCTGATGGTTGGCTGTGAGTCTCAATGAATCGTTTGTGAGACCTGAGGTAACATGATAATACACATCTGCTTTGAAGGAAACATGCTGATCGAAATAGAACTCAATTCCCGCCGGGATGCTGATTGTGGAGACATTCTGATTAATCAGAAAGCCGGGGGCTATTGAAACATCTGCACAAAGAATGCCTGTATGGATGTATTGCTTCTTCTTTTCTTTTTCTTCCTGTGCCCTTAAGAACATGGGAACCAGCAGGAGACTATATATGAGAATCTTTTTCATGGCTATGGGTTTTTTAGGGTTAGAGGTCCTTAGAATGTTTACCAAACAAATATCCCTTCCATAAATCAGCAATGAGGAAGTTTACACTGCAAGTCATCAAAAGGTGACCGTTCAGACCGGTGCTTCCTTTAGCAATTTCCAGAGTTCGTGCACCTGTTTGTTCATTGGTAACAATGGTCTCACTTACATTATCCCCAATATGAATCATATACTGGGCCTTAAAAGTAATGTCCGCCCTTGTACTCAGGTTATAATGGGTGCCCAAACCGAGGTGGACTGCAGCACTTCCCCTGTCTGCATAACTACCTCCTGTATAATTCGCCTTCACGAGTGTGTAATCAAAACAGTTTCCGGCTTCCACATAGGGGGTAAACTTTCCCTTTTCCAGATGTTGTCCAAAAGTGTAAAACATCACAGACCATCCAATGTGTTCATCCGTGCGCCTGCCGAGACCTCCGAGGTCTGTAGTGATATGATCATAATACCATTCCGAATTGATACGGGGACCAAACTGAAGTCGAAAATGCGCACCGGATCCGAAGCCGTAAAACCCTGCATCACTGAAAGCACTTACCGTACTTCGGTATCCAAGCATAAAGCGGCCCGCGTTCTTATTTTCATCTGAATCCTGTGCACGGATGCCTAAAGGCAATAGCAGGAGCAGGAAAAGCGTTTTTCTTAGCATGTTAGTGGATTTGGAGGTTAAATATAATCATTAACGCGTTTGGACCCCTCATATTGTTTTTGAAACCCTTAAATTTGGCTCTAAATAAATATAGTTTTGAATACGCAACCCTCCTCCCGTTTTTTGCATCTTGCGAAATTGACTCTTGTATTTGTGTATCTGGTCATCATCGCCGGGTCTGTTGTAAGAGCTACCGGTTCGGGCATGGGTTGCCCCGACTGGCCCAGATGTTTCGGACATTGGATTCCTCCTACGGATGCCTCCCAGCTTCCTGCTGATTATCGGTCATATTTCAAAGTACAGAACCAGGAAATTGCCCCTTTCAACGCATTACAAACATGGACAGAGTATGGAAATCGTTTGATCGGCGCCATGCTTGGGATACTTATGTTTATCCAACTGTTCTTTGCATGGAGAGGCAGGGCGAAGGATAAAATCATTTTTCGTCTGGCATTATTTACCCTCTTGTTAACAGGGATGGAAGGTGTGTTAGGCGCCATTGTGGTGCACACCAACTTAAAAACCGGAGTGATCACACTCCATATGTTTCTCTCTCTAATTATTCTTGCTGTTCAAGCCTATATGGTGAATAGAGCATCCGGGATGACATCGACAAAGCCAACATCCTCTCTGCTACATAAACTGCTTATCACTTCTTTCATTCTGACAACTGTTCAGATTCTGGCAGGAACGCAGGTACGGGAACATGTAGATGTCCTTTTGAAAAACTTTGACGACAATTCCAGAAAAGACATCCTCACCAATGTAGGTTCTCTCTTTTACGGACATGGCTTTTTTGCCTGGGTATTATTGGCCCTTAACCTTTTTATCTGCTTTAAATTGTTTTCAGACAAGAGTTTCTTCCCTTCTGTCAGGAAGCTTGTATTCGGACTCATTCTTCTCCTCTTAATGGAAATTGGCGCAGGAGCCCTTTTGAGTCTTTTTGCGCTTCCTCCGTTTGTTCAGCCTGTGCATCTTTTATTGGCAAGCTTGATCTTTGGGGTGCAATGGGGACTGGTTATTAAATCAAGATCTTAATTGTTATTTCTGGAATTGCGAAACTCATTCAAACAAAGCGGTAAGTGAACTTACAGAAATTAATACTTCCGGTAACACTTATTTATTTCACTTTGATTTGTCTTGCCTGCCTTACTGTACCTTTTTTCTGGGATGTCACCTTTTTCTCTCATCAGGCTAATTGCATTTATTCTTCAGCCCATTGGTTTTCGGCTCTGCCACAAGAAGTTGATACGGGAGGCTTCCCTCTCTATGCTCTCTGGCTCTCTTCAGCATGGCTTTTATTTGGCAAAACGCTCGCTGTTTCACACCTCGCAATTTTACCCTTTACACTTGGCGTAGTCTGGGCTTATCACCGTCTGGCTAAAAAACTGCTTCATGAAACGGTCCTGCCCTGGGCAATGCTTCTTCTCTGTGTGGAACCTGCATTTATTACCCAAGGTATCCTGATGGCCTATGACATTCCTGCCCTCTTCTTTTTTCTATTGGCTATAAATGCACTGCTTGATAAAAAAATGGTGCGCTATGCCCTGGCTCTAGGCCTTATTGCATTCAGTACGAAGAGAGGAGCCATTACTGTTTTTTCCCTTTTCCTGATCCAGCTCGTTCTCACCTCCTCTAAGGAACGCTTTCGGTTGAAGTTTTTTCTTCCATTTATTCCCGCTGTACTTGCTTTAACCCTGTGGGCTGTCTGCCATCATTTTCTCACCGGTTGGTATTTCTTTTATCCCGAGCCAAAACTTGCCGGAGAAAAAATTCTGAGTCTTTCTGAAATGGGGAAAAAATACCTGCTCTTGAAATGGAAGCTTGCTGATTCAGGCAGAATCTTTCTCTGGCTCATAGCCCTAGGAGGGGGCTGGAATCTGATCCGCTCCGGCAAAAAAGATCCTGCATTAAGAACACTTTTTGTAATCACCCTGATTCCAGCTGTCGTTTTTCTTTTGTTGCTGGCTGCCTTGTCTAACCCGGCAGGCGATCGGTACTTCCTTCCTGTTTTCCCAGGCCTTTGTCTGCTGGTTTGTGCTTTGATTCAGCATCTGGAAGTCCGGAAGAGAATACCTCTGCTCCTGATCCTTGTTGCTGGTTTATTCACTGGCAATTTCTGGATCTATCCTGAACGATTCAGCAATAACTGGGACACCTCTCTTAAAGTCATTCCATTCTTCGAACTCAAAGATCAGATGCTTAACTTTATCCGGAAGGAAAAGATCAGACCTGAAACTATCGCCACTCAGTTTCCCCTCATTGATCCATTGCGTTACACAAACCTTCTAAATTCTGACCTGCATTTTACAAATGCAGCAGATGGCCCTGTGAGCAAATTTCATTACTACCTTCATTCCAATGTTTGCAATACGGATCTCCTTCCTCAGATAGAGGCCATCAAACCAACCTGGAAGCTGTTGAAGGAATTACATAATGGACAAGTCTATATCGCGCTCTATGAAAACCCCAATTTCCGTTAAGGAAACTGCATACAATGCCGACCAGGCAGCGCTTGACTTTCCTCCAGGGGCAGAAGACGGGTATTGGTATCTTGCCAGGAACAATCATCTCTATAACCAACTCAAAAAAAACGGTCTTGATGAAAGCCCTATATTGGAGGTAGGATGCGGAAGCGGAATTGTGGTGGAATTTCTCCGTAAGCAGGGATTGGATTGCAAAGGTTGTGACCTGTCAGATCAGGCTGCGAAAAAAAGTCCATATCTTTTTCTTTCAACCGATGCAAATGACATGGAAGAAAGTTATCGAAAAAAAGTAAAGACCCTCCTGCTCCTGGATGTCATTGAACATATTGAGGAACCGGTTCCTTTTCTTAAAAAACTTCAGACTTCCTTTCCCAATCTTGAATACTTTGTGATTGCGGTTCCGGCCAGGAAAGAGCTCTGGTCAAATTACGATGTGTTTTTCGGACATTTCAGGCGCTATGACATGAAAATGCTTCGTCAAGAAATGAAGGAGATTGGCGCTAAAGTTTTAGTGATGCATTATTTCTTCAAGCTTCTCTACCTTCCAGGCTGGCTGACGGTAAAACTTCTGGGCAAGCGCAACTTACAGGTGGGCGCCCCTCAGAGTAGTTTCAGCAAAGCACTAAACAGGATTCCTGCGGCTATGATTAGGTTCAGCGACTGGATCTTACCAAGGCAATGGTGGGGAAGCTCTCTTCTTACTATTGTAAGAATAAACAAGCAAAAAGGATAGTCTTATTTTGTAATGACCATTCTTAAAGGTTGGGACCAAGCCTTGTCAGTTTCAATCCTGTAAAAATAGACTCCGGAATCAAAGGCTTTCGTATGGAGTAAAATATCACCTTCGGAAGTGCTGAGTTGTTCCTGATAGATGATCTGCCCAAGTGCATTGAATAGTTTGAACACCCCTCCTGTTGCATTTCTGATTTGATAATGCACAGAGGTCTGATCCCTTGCTGGATTAGGGATATTCTGGTAAAGACTTATGGGGTTATTTTTTTCCTCTTGAATTCCTTCTTGTTGAATTATTCCAGATACCTGGAGGTCATCAAAATAAAAACCATCGTAATTTACGGCTGCATCACTGACGAGTTCAAATCTCAATAAAATGGACTTCCCGATATAATCATCCAGGCTTATCTCTTCTTTCACCCATCCTAATTGAAATCCATTATACAAGGGCATCCCCTGATCCTGATTTCCGCTGCCCGGAATGGTGTACTTTCCACACTGTGGTGTCCAGGTACTTCCATTGTCGGTAGAAATCTTAAACTCTGTATAATCATATCCCGGCTCCATCTGCCAACGTGCCCAGAAACTTAATCTCGCTGAAAAATAACCGGTAAGATCAACCGGGCTGGTACTGGTAATAATTTCATCCGCATTATCCGGATAATTTCCCAACGGGCTATCGGTGATAGAAGATGGAGGAGACACATAATAAGCAGTACTAGTGCCCCAAACAGCAGAACTCCAACCCGCAATAGTACTGCCATTGCTTGAGAATGGTATTTGAAGAACGTAAGGCGGGCTAAAAACTTTTGTTATGGTATCTGTATGAATATATGAACCATTACTCACTGAAATCAGAAAACTGAGCTTTGTATTAGGAAGCGTTGTAAGAGCTACGGCAAAAGAAACAGAATCCAGTTTTTCCTGCATCAGTGCCAAAGAAGAATAGAGGTATGGACCTCCCATGGAAGTGATCTGTGAGCTAAGGGGTACAAACTTTACAGAGTAAGTTGCCGGACTATCCAGGCCGAGGCGTTTTATTTTATAAGTTAGGAAACTGTTGCTTTGAGTGATGTAATATGGACTCTGGTCAACCACAATCGCATATTTAGTAATGCAAAGTGCAGCATTCAGGTTCTGTACCAGGGAGTTCTGACAAATCGGTATGATAGAACTTTGGGCAGGCCAGAAACCATCCGAAGTACTTCCAATTTCGGGAGTCATTGCAAGAACCTTCGGTTTGGTAATGGTATCTCCATAAGCCCAGTCATCCGAGTCTCCATTGACTGTGTATCCAACCGTTTGGTTTCCGGTTCCCCGATTGAAATGATTATCACTGGTCATCAAACCACTCACCTGTGAAAAGACAGCTGAATCGGGTGTGTAAATACTTAGATTATATCCCCAGGGGTAGATCAGGTCATTTCCGTAAGTGTGATAATTAACAGTCACCCTGAAATGGTGAGTAGAATCCATGTACTTCATCATTGCAGTTTCCGGTTCAGAGAATTGTGCGGTCCCTCTGTAAGTGTCACTGCTGGTCATAGGGGAAGAGCCTACATTATCATATCCCCAGCAAAAACCATAATTCCGGTTCAGGTCAACTCCGTATGTTCCGTCCAGATTATTCCTTCTGTTCTTTCTCCATAAGCCACCTCCACCCGGGTTGGTTGTTTGATTGTAGACATAGCCGTCGGGGTTGATACAAGGCACGAAATACATTTCCGTATTATCTACCAGAAATTTCACTTCCGGATCGCTGGGATAATTCTCGCAGAGATAAAACATATAGTAAAGCATCTGCGACACCGATGCCGGCTCTCTGGCATGGTGGAGAGCCGTATAAAGAATCTGAGGTTTGTTTTGGGAAACATTGGGATTGTTTGAAATTCGAACCCAGTAAATAGGTCTTCCTTCGATGGAGGTAGTTGAATTGATGGTGGCTTTTGCACTGATTAGGTTTGGATATCTTGCTGCCAGAGTATCCACTGTAGCGAGAATTTCAACGAGGGTTGGATATCCTCCCATCGAGCCATACTTAAAACCGGCAGGTACAGGGTAAATTCTTCCTGAAGCACAACCTGCGTTTTGCAGCATTGGGTTTGAGCCTATTGCTGCCTTTTCTTTGCAACGCGCAGCATAAAATGCTGACACATCATCAATGATTACATCTGTTTTAAAGCCCATGGATTGAATGATGGATAGTTCCCGGGCTGAGAAATCAGAGGTGAACGACTCTCCCGGTTTTCTGTCACCATGATCAACGGTCACACCGGCTGCAGCCAACCTGGCGAGGCCTTGTTGATCTGTAAAGATCTTTATCCTGGAATATTTTATTATTTGGGAATAGTCCGCTTGAGGAAAGAGGAAGAAAATAAAGAGGAACAGAAGGACTGATAATTTATTCATGAAGCGGGTAGCTGAGTGGCTAGGAGGAACAAGGTAAAGATTTCGCGGGAGAATCCAAAATCCTTTAAGAGTAAATCAATCACCCTATTTCCACTTAAATGTCTTAATCATGTGAAGAATATCCGCATGAATAAAATCAAAAACAGGTTTAATAGAATCCTCATTGGGAACGGCACTGAAATATAAGGCAGCACGCACAAAATGCTTGGTGCTATCGGTCAGATAAAATTGTAATGGCGACGCCGCATTTCCTCCGATATTGAATACAAGTCCATAAACTTTATTTTCACGGTTCAGCACCTCATCGTTATTCATTGCAGAAGCTTTGGGGATATGCTTCTGCACCATATCCCAGGAAGTCTTTATATAATTCATTGCATCCTCATGAAGATCTTTATAACTGATATGCAAAGTAGCACCGTAACGGGGAAACTCCCAATTTAACCAGCAGGGTTCCGCAGTACGCTCCGGATCAGCAACCAGTCTCGAGTATTTGGGATATTCAAACGTGAAAGGGCATCCCTTATCATAGGTTGTATAGGCTTTAGCAGGCAGATCAATTCTGAAATAACCTTTTGGCTTAGGACTGAATTCATCATCTCCGCAGGAGGAAAGCAGAAGTGAGCTGACAGAAAAAAGAAATAGTAAATATTTAGGATTCATGGAGGGGAGGCTTTTGCCGGATAGTTACTTTAACTCGTTTGATACGCCTTGAATCTGCCAATTCCACACTAAAGGTAAAATTTTCCCAATTCAGTTTTTCATTCTTTTTCAGAAACCTTCCGGCCCTTTCAATAATAAAGCCGCTCAATGTATCAGCATCTGATTTCAATTCGCTGATGCTCTCTTCACTCCGCTGAATGATCCTCAGGAAATCGTTCATGGAAGTCTTTCCTTCGAAAACATAATTCTGCTCATCCAGCTTGGAGTACACAATATCATCATCGTCAAATTCATCATTGATCTCGCCAACTATTTCTTCAATGATATCCTCCAGGGTGACCAGCCCGGCACTTTGCCCGAATTCATCCACAATAATAGCCAGATGGGTTTTTTTTCGCTGAAATTCCCTGAGCAATTCATCGGGCTTTATATTTTCCGGGATAAAAAAACAAGGTCGGAGCAGGCTCTGCCAATTATATGAATCTGCTTCATCAAGATGGGAAAGAAGATCTTTAATATATAATACCCCGACAATTTGATCAAGGTTGTCACGATAAACCGGTATCCTGGAATAACCCGACTCCAGGATTTTTTTTATAAGCTGATGAAAGTTCGTCTTAAAGTCAAACGCTACAATATCCATTTTAGGTTTCATGATGCGTGAGATATCCATACTTCCGAATGTTACGATTCCTTTCAGGAGCTTGTGCTCTTCTGTATTCGTCTGCTCATTCTCGGTAAGATCAAGGGCGCGGGATAAATCATCCATGGAAATACCAGGGTGTTGGGTATTTGTTTTTTCCATGAAGTAGGTGTTTGCTATTGCAAAGAGCCAGGAAAAAGGGGAAAAGAGCACGTAAACTGTCAGAATAACCGGACCAAGATGCAGGACAATGTTTAGAGGAAATCTGGACATCAGCAACCTGGAAAGCAGAAATGAACAGAAAGCAAGAAGTCCACTCAGCAGCAGTGTGAAACTGAATACGGCCGCGGCTCCGTTTGTTCCGAATTTGATGCTTACGAATTGGAATGTGAATAGAGTAAGAGCAAGAATCGAGATGTATTTTCCGAACTGTAAGGCTGCATCTGTTCTCACAGCCTTGCTCAGGCATTTGACGAGAATTTTTCTCCCATAGCGGCTTTGAAGAATTTCAATATCCTCTTCCTTTAGAATTCGCACAGAGCGACTCAAAGCAGACAAAATACTGTAGCAAATAAACGAAATAAAAATAATCAGAGCTTCTGGCAGATGTAGCTCAAAAAGAAGAAACAGAGGAGGAATGCTCAGAGGGTCATCCATCAGAACGGCAAGTCATCGTTTGATCCACCTTCACTCCGCAAGGGCGGAACTTCAGCAGACGAAGTCCCCTCTATATCTTTTTTATTATCATCCTTTCTGGAAAGAATGGTCATGTTATCAGAAAGCACTTCCGTGCGGTAATGTTTTTGCCCGTCTTTATCATACGAACGCGTCCGAAGCTTGCCCTCCACATATATAGTCATCCCTTTTTTCAGATATTTTTCAGCGACTTCTGCGAGTCCCCTCCACATAACTATATTATGCCATTCGGTCTGTTCAACGCGGTTACCGCTCTTATCTTTATAAGATTCGGTTGTAGCGATGGGAAAGTTAGCAACGCTCACTCCTCCCTCTAAATGCCTCACCTCAGGATCGCGACCCAGGTTACCAATCAGTATCACTTTATTCACTCCGGCCATAACAGATTTGATTTAAGAATTTATTCTTTCTTGAAAAGAGGATCTTCTTACAAATTTAAGAAAATTACGGAGCTTTAAACCGTCAAATCTGTCAAAGTCAAGACAGGCTCTCCGGGCCTGTCTCCAGATATAAGTCTATAAGTCTGGGCACCGGGAATTCGAAGATGCGGGAAATATCAGTTTCTGTCCAATCCGATTCCAGGGCTTTCTTTTTAAGTTTTATTTCCCAGAATGTGGCGAATATTCTTTGATGACTAAGGACATGCTTATAGGTAGCAGAATGACTCCGAATGCTAGGATCTAGTTTGGAGAGATGTTTTTTCCAAAAATCACTTTTTTTCAATTCTGTTTCCGAAAGAGCCTGGAGAGATTCGATCATCGGAAAATCAAAGAGGCCTTGCCAGATATCCTTCTCCGTTCTTTTCCTGAGCCAAACTAATGACTTATATCTCAGAACAATGTATTGAAAATGTCTTTCCCTTACTTTCGTTTTTAATTGCTTTACAGGAAGCTCTTTCACCAATTTCCCGGCTTTTGCCAGGCAGGTATGGGCGAAAACACATTGCTCACAATCGGGATTGACCGGCTTGCAATACATTGCTCCAAATTCCATAATGGCCTGATTATAGGTTGCAGGATCTTTTTTATCCAACAACTCATAAGCAAGAGCTTTAAATGTTTTTTTTCCTTCTGTGCTATCCACCGGAGTTGTAATCCCGAACACTCTTGAAAGCACCCGGTAAACATTGCCGTCGATCACCGGATAAGGCTGATGAAATGCAAAAGATGCAATCGCTGCTGCTGTGTATTCACCTATGCCTTTAAGCTTTAGGATATCCAGATAGGATTCAGGGAATTTTCCGCTCAGCTCCGTTGCAATATATTTAGCTGCTTCATGCAGGTTCCTTGCCCTGGAATAATAACCCAAACCTTGCCAAAGTTTCAACACTTCGTCACCCGGCGCATTTGCAAGATGCTTCACACTTGGGTAATTCTTAATAAAGGCCTTATAATAAGGTGTACCCTGCTCTACCCGGGTTTGCTGCATTATGATCTCAGATAGCCAGATAAAGTAAGGATCCTTGGTTTTTCTCCAAGGGAGCTCTCTTTTATTCTGTTGGTACCAGTTCAGAAGGATCCCGGAGAAGTTCATGGCCTGTTTTTATTGGAGTGGGATGAATGTATCTAACTGATAATCTTATGTTTACAGAAGTTTAAAGCTCAAAGCTAAGCCTTTGCTTTTCAGAGGATTGGTTTCGTAAAATTACTCCAAACGATTTCATTTTGAAGCATTTCCCGTTTTTTTTAGGCTGGTGTAATTAAAATTGTATCTTTGCGTCCCGTTAAAGGAAAAAAAATAGGTTTAATCATTTGATTCTAAATTCATTAAAAGATGACCAAAGCTGATGTAGTCAACGAAATTGCAGAAAAAACCGGAATTGAAAAAATTGCGGTTCAAACCACTGTTGAAGCTTTCATGAAATCGATCCGGACAGCCGTAGCCAAAGGAGACAATGTCTACCTGAGAGGATTCGGAAGTTTTATCGTGAAGAAAAGGGCTGAAAAAACAGGAAGGAATATTTCTAAAAACACTGTTGTTATCATTCCTGCTCATAATATTCCCGCTTTCAAGCCGGCAAAGACCTTTGTTGAAAAGGTTAAGAACAATGTTAAAGTCGAAGGATAAACAATGAATATGACCCTGACAAAGACCCAGGCAGGCCTGGTCTCTGCGGTGGTTTTGATTACCGTTCTTTTATGTTTTGCCCCGCGAACAACGGACAAGCTCAATGATGTAAAAAGCATGATGAGTGGTCATGCGGGAAATAATCAGTCTGCAGATCACTCTTCCGCGGTCAATTATCTGGACTCTTCTCTTCTTTCCTTGAACGAGAAGGAACGTGCCCGGGTAAAGAACCTTATTAACGTGGAAAGCAAAGCTTCCGGTCAGGAAAAGTATACCGCGATTGACCATTTGGTTTCGGTCTTGGATACTTTTCAGAAACCTGCAGCTTCTGCCTATTATCTGCAGATGAAGGCTGCGGATACACATAATAAAGCGGATTGGACTAAAGCAGCCGAACACTATTATGTGGGTTGGAAATATTATCCGGCTGGCAGAGTGCTGGTTGA
>Ga0207068_1052_pt2 | contig 22236 bp, 14 predicted proteins | sample Alteio_BWMinCont_23_FD_153475 | JGI IMG/M metagenome (GOLD analysis project Ga0207068, IMG submission 153475) | Enriched cells from forest soil in Barre Woods Harvard Forest LTER site, Petersham, Massachusetts, United States -... | ecosystem: Environmental > Terrestrial > Soil > Temperate forest >... | reverse complement strand
GCTTATATGACCGCCTATTGCTATTATCTGAATTCTCCCGAATACGCCCTTGATCAAACAGATACCTATACGGCGATACGAGAGTTTTCGTTTTTCCTGAAACAATACCCTAAAAGCGAACATATTCCAGATTGTAACGAGTATATTGACAAGCTCCGGGGAAAGTTGGAAATGAAGTCTTACGCCACCTGTATTCAGTACTTCCGATTATCAGATTATAAGGCTTCAATTGCCGATATCATCGTCCATAACAAGGAATATCCTGCCAACAACCATAAAGAGGAGCTTGCACTGACTACCATCAAGGCCTATTATCAGCTTGGATTACTGAGTGTAGACACGAAAAAAGCCGAAAGAATGAAGCTTGCAATGGATAATTACATTAAATTTGTAGATACCTATCCCAAAAGTGAATTTTTGACAGAGGCCCAGACGATCTATGACAGTGCTTCAAAGATTAAAAAGCAACTGGAAGACGAAGAAACTGAACGTATTGAAGAACGGAAGAAACTAGAGCGGGCAAGATCTGCTGATAAGGAAAAGAGAGAAAGCAAACAGTCGAATTAAATCTAATATATCTGAAAATGGATTACAAAAAAACAAACGCAGAGCCTACTACAATTACCCGTGATGTACGGAAACTGGATGAAAAAACTGGTAATGTTTATTTGAGCGTGGCCATCATCAGCAAAAGGGCTAACCAGATCAGTTCTGAAATTAAAGAAGAACTGACCCAGAAACTCAATGAGTTTGCATCCCATACCGATAACCTCGAAGAAGTATTCGAAAACAGGGAGCAGATTGAGATCTCTAAATTTTATGAGCGTTTACCAAAGCCATCTTCTATCGCAACTACTGAATTCGTGGAAGACAAGATTTATTTCCGTAACCCTGCAAAGGAGACTCCTGTATCTCAGAACTAAACCGGACCTGAGTCCTGATTTAGTCATACAACTCCTTCTCAGTAAATCGAATCGAGGTTCAATGTTACAGGTCAAGTCTTGTGGTATTGAACCTTTTTCTTTTAGTATACTACCCCCATGTTGAAAGGAAAGAACATTATCCTTGGTGTAACCGCCAGTATTGCTGCTTATAAAACGGCCATACTGACGCGTTTGCTGGTGAAGGCCGGGGCTTCGGTTCGTGTAGTGATGACTCCTTCTTCTAAAGAGTTTATTACTCCGCTGACTTTGTCGGTACTCTCGAAGAGCCCCGTTCTATCTGAATACACCAAAAACGATCAGGGGGAATGGAACAACCATGTGGAACTTGGGTTATGGGCCGATATGATGGTCATTGCCCCTTGTTCGGCGAATACCCTGGCTAAGATGTCGTCAGGAATCTGTGATAACCTGTTGATGGCAGTCTACCTTTCTGCCCGCTGCCCGATATTCGTTGCTCCTGCAATGGATCTGGATATGTTAAAGCACCCATCCACTGCCCAAAACCTTTCCAAACTGAAATCCTGGGGTGTACATGTCCTGACTCCTGGCTTTGGTGAACTGGCAAGCGGACTGATAGGGGAGGGGAGGATGGCCGAGCCGGAAGAAATCATTTCCGGCCTTGAAAAAGAACTAAATCCCGACAACCCTTTGAAGGGAAAGAAAGTCCTTGTAACTGCAGGACCTACTTTTGAAGCTATAGACCCTGTAAGGTTTATTGGCAATCACAGTTCCGGTAAAATGGGATTTGCACTTGCTGAAGAGCTGGCCAGGAACGGAGCTGAAGTAAAACTGGTTTGCGGCCCCAATAACCTTCATACCACACAAAAACGGATTCAGAGGGTGGATGTGACCAGTGCCGAAGAAATGTATCAGGCCTGTATTTCTGCATATGCCGGAACAGATGTTGCAATCCTTGCCGCTGCCGTGGCCGACTTCAGGCCGGCGCATCCTCTCGCTTCCAAAATCAAGAAGAAGGCAGGGCAGGCTCCCGTTCTGGAACTGGAACAGACGCCCGACATCCTTGCAGAGCTTGGTAAGCGGAAATCAGGCAAACAGGTTTTGATTGGATTTGCCCTGGAAACAGATTCGGAAATTGAGAATGCTAAAGCCAAGCTTGAACGCAAAAATCTTGATTTCATCGTTTTAAATTCTCTAAGAGATTCCGGTGCCGGATTCGGTACTGACAGCAATAAAATTTCAATTATAGACCGGAACAATAATCTGAGCAATTTTGAGTTAAAAGATAAGTCGGCTGTAGCCATGGATATTGTGGACCGAATCAAATCCCTTCTTTCGTCCCTATAGCCGGGTCGAATGAGTTTTTATTTTAAAGCCTTTAGACTATGTTTCTTCGTTTGGATAAAATTTCAATACTCTGCCTGGCATTTCTGGCCAGCTTATTAACGGGAGTCTGGAGTAAGGCTTCGGCGCAGGAGTTGAACTGTACGGTCCAGATTCTGGCCCCGCAGATCCAGGGAACGACCGAAAAAAGAATCTTTGAGGCGCTGAAGAATTCCGTCTACGAATTCATGAACAATACGCACTTTACAAAGGATAATTTTGCGGCTTCGGAAAGGATTACCATGAGTATATTAATCAATATTACAGATGAGCTGGCTGTAGACCAGTTCAAAGGCACCTTCCAGATTCAGACCAACCGTCCGGCTTATAAATCATCATTTAACTCGACGATTCTGAACTATAGTGACAATGATTTTCAGTTCAATTATATTGAGGCCCAGCCAATGGATTATGTGGAAACCACATTCACCAATAATCTGACTTCCATGCTGGCTTTCTATGCTTATGTAGCAATAGCGATGGATTACGACTCCTTCTCCTTGAACGGAGGCACCGTCTATTATCAGAAAGCACAACAGGTGGTGAATAATGCACAGAATGCTGCGGAGCACGGATGGAAATCGTTTGAGAGTACGAGTCAGAAGAACCGTTACTGGCTCATTGAAAATGCCTTAAATCCGGCATTCGCACCACTGCGGGAATGCCTGTATAAATACCACCGTCAGGGACTTGATCTGATGTATAATGATGCCGCCACGGGGAGAGCAAATGTATATGAAAGTCTTCTGCTGGTTCAGAAAGTCTATGCCGAAAAGCCAGCCTCTTTTAATCTTCAATTATTTTTCAGCGCCAAAGCAGATGAGCTTGTGAATTTATTCTCAGGAGCTTTTTCTGATGAAAAGGGCAAGGTTGTTCCTTTATTGAGCTCTATCGACCCTTCGAATGCAAATAAGTATGCTAAAATACTACAGGGTAAATAAGGGGATAAAGATAGATTGGCGCTGATTTGTAAGTTTTCTTGTTAAAAGGGTCGATTAAGAGCAGTTTTTCAGTTGAAAATTTTAGAACTTTTAACCAAATTTTCAACATATTGAAAATATGCTTGTTTAAAGCAAGCGTACATGGTACATTTGCATAAAATCTAAATATTTTTGAATATGAGCGAAGAGAAAACAATAGTTCATCAGATTTCTGAAGAAAAACAAGGTCAGGTATCCAATTTCTTTTTGGATGGGGAATTGATTCTGAATGTAGATCATAGCAGCCGTTTGGTAGCCACATCTAATCAGCAGAGCAGGAAATTCGAATCTGCCGCCGATCTGGAATCCTGGGTTTCCCAGTTCAACCGTTGTGTGCTTAGAAAGAGAAAAGCTTACCGTCCGGAATTCGGGAACACCTTGATTGTAGACGAGTGTTTCCTGGAACTGAAACGTAATTCAAATTAAGACGTACTCTTACGATAAGTAAGAAGACCTTGTTTATTAGAATAAAGGCTGTATTTAGCCCGATTGTTTGCCTTCTTAAAAGAATAAAAACGACCTGAGCCTCCGAATGGAGGCTTTTCAGGTAAATAAACGCACCTGAGAAAGGGATAATCGCAGTTCCTTTACCCATAATCATTCTACCTTTAGGCGGAGTCATCATTCCTTTGGAGGATATGACTATTCTTTTAATCCCGATCTCAGTCCTGATCGGTTTTAATCCTGTTCTTTTAAGGATAAGATCTATAGCATGTTCAATAATTATTGTTCTATTAGAGAGGATATCCATCTGTATGGATTTGAAAACTGTTCTTATGATGAGGAGTTCCTTCCTTGAAAGAACAATGTTTTTTCATTAAGCGAAATACTCCATCTAATGGAATATTGCTCCTATACTTCTAGCAGTGATAGCCTTCGCGATCCGGATAATGATTGTTCTTCTAGACCTGATGATTCTTCTCTTAACAATGATGAATTTCAGTTCAATAAGAAGCCTGATTCATTGCTTTAAAGGTTATTTATCAGCTAGTTAAGCCACATCCCAGGCATGAACAATCAAACCATAATTAACATTATGTTAAATAGATTTGAATTGAATACCCTACCATAAAGGTGCTTCCCGTTAAAACGAAAGCGCAGGATCCCTCCTGCGCTTGTTACTCCTTGAGGAACCCGGTCCAGCCTATTTGGTGGCGTCCAGTTCGGCTTTAATTTTGTCATACTTTTCCTGTTGAGCGGTCTTTGCATACAGTTGTTTCAGGGAACGCATGGTGTTCTTATCCTTTGGGTTTACGCTATGCGCCTTTTCCAGGTAAGGAATGGCCATTTTAAAGATTTCATCCGCTTTATTGCCCTCTTTATCTGCCTCCGCCTTATTCTTTATATTATTGGCTTTGTTATACATTATAACTCCCTGATTATTATATAGAACGCCTAGGTTATATAAAGCATCAAAGTAATCAGGTTTGAGCTCTATAGCCTTCTTGTAATAGCTTTCGCTTTGGGTGTAATATTGATCGTATTCAGCCGGTTTCGGGAGTTCCTTATCATCTGCATCCTTAGGATTGGCCATATTGTCGAACACACTGGCAACTACCAGGTTAAGCTGGGCATCATTGGGGTTCTTTTCGATAACCTGTTTAAGATTTGCCAGGGCTTCCTTGTTCTTATGGGCCATCAGGAAAAGGTTGGTCTCGGTGGTGAGGAGTTCCATATCAGTCGGATATTTCACTCTTCCTGCAGAAATGACCTTACGGGCAGCAGCCGTGTCTTTTTCATTCATCAGCAGGGTTCCCAGGATGGAAATGGTCTTTCCTTTGCCATAACCCAGATCAATCAATTTCTGATAGATGCTTTTAGCCTTGGCGGCATCTCCACCTACACGGTATGCAAGTGCTGCATAATTCAGGGTTGCAGTGTCCATTTTTCCATTCAGCACAGAGATCTCGAAACATTTTTCGAAAGATCCTCCGGCTTCGAGGGCCTTCTTGTTGTTATAATCTGCACGGCCTTTGTTTTCGAAATGGGTTCCGATGATAAAGAGACCCTTGTTGATCTCATCCGTGTATACTTTCTTCTTATCGAGATCTCTGGTTTTAACGTAAGATTCGTAGGCAGTCTGAAGATCTGCGATGGGTACATTTACGTAGGAAACCATATTCTTTTTAGCAGCATCCTTTTCGTCTTTCTGTTTCTCATCTTCACTCAGCAAGGCGGCGGCGTATGCCGTCAGGTATATTTCACCGCGCATATTCCAGGTTTTTGCTTCCACACCCGTTTCAGCATGCTGGGAAGCCATATCAATAAAATCCTTGGCTTTTTTGAGGGAGGCCGGGTCTTTATCTCTTTTAAAATCCTCCAGGGCATTATGGGCGGAGGTTCTCTTACTCGATTGTGCATAGCTCATTCCTGTGGACAGGAGGAGAATAAGCAGCGTCTGGGCTGTTCTTTTCATAGGTGTAAACTGGTTTATATAAATACTCGTTTATTCTGTTTTATCGTTATCAGGAGCTTCTTCTGATCCTGTTTTATCGGTTCCTTCCGTTTCATCCTTTGCGCCTCCAGGTCCGTTCAATCCATCAACCGTGCCATTTTCAAGTTCGGAGGCTTCCCTTTCGGCCGGATCCACTTCCACTTTTGCTACAGAGGCTATTTCATCGGTATCACTCAAGTTAATAAGTCGCACTCCCTGTGTAGCCCGACCGATCACTCTCAGATCACTTACCGCCATGCGGATAATGATACCCGATTTGGTAATGATCATCAGATCGGTATTATCGTCCACATCCTTAATAGCTATCAGAGCCCCAGTTTTATCGGTAACGTTAAGGGTCTTAACTCCCTTTCCACCCCGGTTAGTTACCCGGTATTCTTCAATATCCGATCGTTTTCCAAATCCTTTTTCAGAAACAACCAGGACATTGGTAGCCGGATTTTCAATCGTGATCATTCCGATGACCTCGTTGTTTGTTCCTTCTTCATCATCCAGATTAATTCCTCTTACACCCGAAGCATTTCGACCCATAGGCCTGACCTTCTCTTCATTAAACCTTACCACCTTGCCTAATTTTGAAGCCAGCATGATTTCACATTTACCACTGGTCAGTCTTGCTTCAAGCAGGGTATCTCCATCTCGCACAGTAATGGCATTGATACCATTGGTTCTCGGGCGGGAATAGGCTTCAAGACTGGTTTTCTTGATAATACCATTCTTGGTACACATAATGATGAAGTTATTCTGGATATATTCTTCGTCATTCAGGTTCTTCACATTGATATAAGCTTTGACCTTATCATCCTGAGGGATGTTGATCAGGTTTTGAATAGCCCTGCCCTTGCTGGTCTTGTTTCCTTCCGGAATTTCATAGGCTCTCATCCAGAAGCAACGCCCTTGTTCAGTAAAGAATAGAAGGTAGTTATGGTTCGTGGCCACAAAGAGGTGTTCCAGGAAATCCTCATCACGGGTGGTCGATCCTTTGGATCCTTTTCCACCTCTGTTCTGCGTTCTGTATTCGGTAAGCGGGGTCCGTTTGATATAACCCATATGGGAAATGGTGATCACTACTTCATCATCAGCAATCATGTCTTCCATGCGGAAATCACCGGAAGCATACTCGATCACCGTTTTACGTTCATCCCCATACTTTTCCTTTATTTCACGGAGTTCATCTTTGATAATTTCCATACGAAGAAACTCACTCCCTAGTACTTCTGTAAGGTGGGTGATCAATTGCATCAAATCGTCATATTCAGCCTTGATCTTGTCACGTTCTAGACCGGTAAGGACCCGGAGTCTCATTTCAAGAATAGCCTTCGCCTGCAGTTCGCTTAGTGAGAAACGAGTGATCAGTCCATCTTGTGCTTCAGCCGGAGTTTTAGAATCACGGATGAGTTTGATGACTTCATCCAGGTTATCTAGAGCAATCAGGTAACCCTGCAAGATATGAGCTCTTTTTTGAGCCTGATCCAGTTCAAACTTGGTGCGTCGGATCACCACTTCATGCCTGAAATCGATAAAATTGGAGATCAACCCTTTCAGGTTCAGCATTACAGGCCTCCCTCCTACCAGAGCAATATTGTTAACACTGAAGGATGTTTGTAAAGCAGTGTATTTAAAGAGGTTATTAAGAACCACATTGGTAATGGCATCTTTCTTTATTTCATAGACGATGCGCATCCCATCGCGGTCGCTTTCGTCTCTCAGCGCGCTGATCCCTTCAATCTTTTTCTCATTGATCAGTGCAGCCGTGTTCTCAATCATCTGGGCTTTATTGACCATGAATGGGATCTCGGTTACGATGAGCCGCTCCCGGTTGTCATGGACTTCAATATTCGTTTTGGATCGCATGACAATCCGCCCTCTGCCGGTTTCAAAAGCATCTTTTACACCCTGGAAACCATAGATAATACCCCCAGTAGGGAAATCAGGGGCTTTCACATATTGCATCAGCCCGGGAATATCAATATCCTTATTATCAACATATGCAATACAGGCATCCACCACTTCCGACAGGTTATGGGGAGGCATATTGGTGGCCATCCCTACGGCGATTCCGGAAGCTCCGTTCATCAGGAGATTCGGGATCCGGGTAGGAAGGACAGTCGGTTCTTCGAGAGAGTCGTCGAAGTTTGGCCTGAAATCAACGGTGTTTTTTTCGATATCACCGATCATTTCCTCGGCTACCTTCCGGAGTCTGGCTTCGGTATAACGCATAGCAGCCGGAGGATCACCATCCACTGAACCGAAGTTACCCTGCCCGTCAACCAGCGGGTAACGCAGACTCCATTCCTGGGCCATCCTCACCATCGCGTCATAAACGGAAGTGTCGCCATGAGGGTGATACTTTCCAAGTACTTCCCCCACGATTCTGGCAGATTTCTTGTAGGGACGGTTGGACATAACCCCGAGGTCCAGCATACCGAATAAAACCCGGCGGTGTACCGGTTTCAGGCCATCCCTTACGTCAGGCAGGGCACGCGACACAATGACCGACATCGCATAATCGATGTAGGACGTTTTCATTTCGTCTTCGATGTTTATCGGAATTATTCTTTCTCCTTCAGCCATATTGTCATTTATTTTGGGTTCTACAGAATTCTGGTATGGTACTTGAACGGTTTACCGGTAGCGTTTAAAGAATCCGCATACCCATAACCCAGGCGCTAATTTTACGTATAAACAGGTGTTTAGGTATACGGTTATTTAAGGCGACCGAAGGTACTTAATATCAATGGAGGAAGGAGTTTTTTGAATTCATTAATTATTAACATTTTATCGTGTAAAAAATAGCAGATATGAACAGGTCTTCCGATTAATAACCTGTAATTTTGTAAAGCCGCCGGAAATCTGTAAATTTCTCAGTTATAAGGGGCTTGCAGACACACTAACCAGAATGCTCATACACACACTATGGAAGCGAAATTTTCACCCCGGGTTAAAGATGTAATCACCTTCAGCCGTGAGGAAGCTCTGAGGCTAGGGCATGATTATATTGGTACGGAACATCTTCTACTGGGAATCATACGGGAAGGAGAAGGTATGGCCATCAAGATCATGAAAGCCCTGACCATTAATCTTCAGGATCTCCGTAAAGAAGTGGAAACACTGACAGGTTTAGGTAGTAAGAAAGTTAATGTTACCTTGGGCAATATTCCTCTTGTCAAACAAGCGGAAAAAGCTCTTAAAATAACGTATCTTGAAGCGAAAATCTTCAAAAGTGCAATGATTGGAACAGAACACTTGCTTCTTTCGATCCTCAAAGACGAGGACAGCATTGCTACCAGGGCCTTACACAAATTTAACATCGATTACGAAACCATTAAAAACGAACTTGAAATGATGAATGCTGACCCCAGGGCCGAGTTTCCTCAAAACCCCGCCGATGATGAAAATGAAGATGACGGCGGAGCTTTTGGAAGCGGAACCAAGAAAATATCCGATTCTAAATCCAAAACCCCTGTACTCGATAATTTCGGAAGAGACCTTACCAAAGCTGCGGAAGATGGCAAGCTGGATCCTATCGTAGGACGGGAAAAAGAGATTGAACGTGTTTCCCAGATCCTTTCGAGAAGAAAGAAAAACAACCCTATCCTTATCGGAGAACCCGGTGTTGGTAAGTCTGCCATTGCTGAAGGATTGGCACTGCGTATCACTCAAAAGAAAGTAAGCCGTGTGCTATTTAATAAAAGGGTAGTTACCCTCGATCTCGCTTCTCTGGTTGCAGGCACCAAATACCGTGGCCAGTTTGAAGAGCGGATGAAAGCGGTCATGAACGAGCTGGAGAAATCTCCGGATGTGATTCTTTTCATTGATGAGATACACACCATTATTGGTGCTGGCGGAGCTTCCGGTTCTCTGGATGCTTCCAATATGTTCAAACCGGCTCTTGCTCGTGGAGAAATCCAATGCATTGGTGCAACCACTCTGGATGAGTACCGTCAGTATATCGAAAAAGATGGTGCCCTCGAGCGTCGTTTCCAGAAAGTAATTGTGGAACCTGCTACTCCTGAAGAAACAATTCAGATTCTTCAGAATATCAAATCCAAATACGAGGATCACCACAATGTCATATACACGGATGATGCGATCAAAGCCTGCGTAAGCCTTACCAGCCGGTATATCACCGACCGTCACCTGCCAGACAAAGCCATAGATGCTTTGGATGAAGCGGGATCACGGGTACACATCAATAATATTAAGGTGCCTAAAAACATCCTTGAAATTGAAAAAAAGATTGAAGAAATCAAGGATGAGAAGAACAAAGTGGTGCGCTCTCAGAAATACGAAGAGGCTGCACGCCTCCGGGATACAGAACGCCAGCTCCTGGAACAACTGGAAGTAGCCAAGAAAGCCTGGGAAGAAGAAACAAAGACTCATAAAGAAACCGTTAGTGAAGACAATGTAGCCGAAGTGGTTGCTATGATGACAGGAGTGCCGGTTCAACGTATTGCACAGAATGAAGGCAGCAAGCTTGTAAATATGGGTGCTGACCTGATGGGCAAGGTAATCGGTCAGGATGAAGCGGTCAAGAAAGTGGTGAAAGCCATTCAACGGAATCGTGCCGGACTGAAAGACCCGAACAAACCTATCGGAAGTTTTATCTTCCTGGGTCCAACCGGGGTCGGTAAAACCCAGCTTGCCAAACTGCTTTCCCGTAACCTTTTCGATAATGATGATGCGCTCATCCGAATTGATATGAGTGAATATATGGAGAAGTTTGCCGTAACAAGGCTTGTAGGAGCGCCTCCCGGCTATGTAGGATATGAAGAAGGGGGACAGCTTACTGAGAAAGTGCGCCGTAAGCCTTATTCTGTAATCCTGCTTGATGAAATAGAAAAAGCTCACCCGGATGTTTTCAACCTCCTGCTTCAGGTTCTGGACGACGGGCAGTTGACAGACAGTCTTGGACGCAAAGTGGATTTCAAGAATACCATCATTATTATGACTTCCAATATCGGATCCCGTCAGCTTAAAGATTTCGGTCAAGGTGTAGGGTTCGGCACTACCGCCAAGAAAGAAGGTGTAGAAGATCATACCAAGGGAGTCATTGAAAATGCGCTGAAGAAAGCCTTTGCTCCGGAGTTCCTGAACCGTATCGATGACGTGGTTCTCTTTAACTCCCTTAGCAAGGAAGACATCTTCAAGATCATTGATATTGAACTTGAAAAACTCTACGGCCGTGTTCATCAAATGGGTTACTCGATAAAACTCACCCCGGCTGCTAAAGAATACGTATGTGAGAAGGGCTATGATGCCAACTTTGGTGCAAGACCCCTGAAACGTGCTATTCAGAAGTATGTGGAGGATCCCCTTGCTGAAGAAATCATCAAATCCGGTATTGCCGAAGGTGATATTGTGGAAGTTGATTTTGACAAGGAAAAGAACGATATCGTGGTCAGGGTCGCCAAACCGAAAGAGACCAAACCCAGAAAAAATAAAAAAGAGGAATAACCTTAAAGAGGGGAACGAAAGTTTCCCTCTTTAAATTCAGCCTCTATCCTACCCCGAAAACCCCTAGCTTTAATCTTGTGGTGCGATTTTTGATAATAATCAGTTTTCTTTAATTTTGTAAAAAGACGCTCCCGACTTATGAAAAAACATCTCCTCTCTGCCTTGCTGTTTCTGTGTCTCTGCGGATCTTCTATGCTGGCTTCCAATCCTTATGACCTGAAAATAAAAGTCAAAGGATTAAAAGACTCTACCTGTTTCCTAGTGTATTATTATGGCGACAAGCAATACAGCTTTGATACTTCGAAGGCTGATAAAAATGGGATGTTTGAATTCAAGGGTAAAAAAACGGCGGATCCCGGCATGTATATGCTGGTACTTAATAAAAGGAAGCTGTTCGATTTCCTGATGGTGGAGCCTGATCAGCGCTTCACTCTGGAAACAGATACCACCGACTACAGTGGGCACATGAAAGTCAGCGGTTCAAACGAAAACAAAATCTTTTTCGAATACCTGAACTGGCTCAGCGCTAAACAAAAAGAAGCGGAGCATCTGCACAATCGCTACAAAATCATTAAAGAAAGCAATAAGGATTCAGCTAAAATAATTGAAGCCAATCTCAAAGGAATGGACGCTTCGGTAAAAGAGTACATGAACGGATTCATGAAAAAATATCCGAATACTTTCACCTCTAAATTTCTGAAAGGCACGTTGGAAGTGGAAGTTCCTGATGCCCCCATCCTCCCCAACGGCAAGAAGGACTCCACCTTTACCTTCAAATACTACAAAGCACACTTCTTTGATAACCTCGACCTGGCTGATGAACGCCTGCTCCGCTCACCCATCTATTTCCCAAAAGTAAAACAGTATCTCGATAACATGACCCTGCAGGTTCCTGATTCCATTATCAAGGAAGGGGATTACATGATCAATAAGGCTAAAGCAAATAAGGAGACATTCAAATTTCTCATCTGGTATATGACTGGTAATTATGAAACCTCTAAAGTCATGGGCTTTGATGCTGTTTTTGTTCATGAAGCCAAGAAGTACTATGCCACTAAACAAGCCTACTGGGTGGAAGAAAAGCAGAATAAAAAGATTGTGGATCGGGCCAATCAGCTGGATTCTATTCTGATCGGAAAAACCGCTCCAAACCTGATTATGCAGGATTCCCTGGTTGGACTGACTCCTGATTTCAATACCTATTCCTTATTGGATATAAAGGCCAAATACGTCCTGGTTTTATTCTGGGATCCGGATTGCGGGCATTGTCAGAAAGAAATCCCTAAACTGGTAGATCTTTACGATAAACTGAAAACCAAGTATGGTATTGAGATTTATGCCGTAGGCTGCGTATCGGAGCTGGGCCCCTGGAGGAAATACATCCGGGATCATAAGCTGAGGTGGATCAATGTGGTGGATGCATTCAATAAAAACAATTACAAGCGTAAATATGATATTTACTCCACTCCCGTTATTTATATACTGGATGGAAATAAAAAGATCATCGCCAAACGCCTGGAAGCCGATCAGATTGAAGGTTTCTTTGAGCAGTACATGAAGATACTTGAAATGCAAAAGAAGAAATAAAGAAGGGCCGACACCGGGAGTAATCTTTAAACATGAAAACGTACTTACTCCTTTTGGGAATGATCATAGGTCTGTGTTGCTGCCGGGGGCCTCATTCTCATCCGGATGCATGGAATCCCTATCTTCGTTCCAAACATAAGCCGAGCGAAGAATTGAGGGCTGAATACAGTAAAAGAGACCGCTGGTGGAGAAGAGGAAGACACAAACAGAAATTCTATTTCGAGAAGAAGTAATCCCGTTTATTCCGGTCTAAAAGATTTCCACTTCGGTAGCACCAAACCCATAGGAGGAATAAGAAGCGTCATGGTATCGGATACCTTTGAGCGTAGCTAAGATTTTACGTATTTCCCCCTTCAGCCTTCCATTCCCAACCCCGTGAATGAACACTACCTTACGAATATTGCCGGCAATAGCCTCATCCAGCTTTCCCTGAAAAAAACGCAGCTGCATATCTATGATCTGACCATTACTCATTCCGGCCAGGTTTTCAGTGAGCTCTTCTGCATGCAGATCGATCTCCCACTCCAACAAGGAATTGTTCTTTTCACTCCTCACAGAAAGAGATTTAGAGACGCGTGATTCTTTTTCCAAAACGATCCTACTCAGATCCTTCTCTTCAAAATATTCTTCCTCCTGGCCTCTTTGCATGGCTCGGGTCAGATCGAGTGTGATGGAGGGTTCGGAGGTAAGTCCTCCAGAGGAGAAAGAAGATTCTTTGAAAAACTTTGCTACCTTTTGTTTGATCAGGCGGCTGACGGGTTCTCGTGGAACATAAGGCTCGTAGCTGTAAAACAGAACTTCAATCCTCAGTGTAGCCCACCGCTCTATATCGCTGGTCTTGATTTCACGGACCGAACAACTTTGCATAGGAGCCAGTGAGCCGGCAAATTCACAGGTATACTTACCCAGATTACGGGAAGAAATTGAAAATTGAATATGGTTGGAAGACATATTGAAGACCATCACCCGGAAATTACCGGAAAGCAGAAATCCGGAATCTAAAGGGACATATACCAGGAATACTCCATCGGTATAAATGGCCTGCTCTGACGATGCAACCGGGCTATACACCGTTTCAGGTTCTACCTCTTTACGGCTCGCCGAGGAAGGGCTTGGTTTGGCAGGAGCTTCAGCCGGTACGAGCTTGGCAATCAGATATGGAATCTCAAACCCGTCATCCATCTGCACCAATACCTGACGGTTATCAATAAACCGGGTGATGACTCCCTCCCCTTTCTCATCCAGAAACCTGACTTTGTCACCAGCTTTCAGACTCATATTTCTTCCGGTATTTGTGTGAATAACCATTTCAAAGATACCTGAAATTTTCTAAAGCCCCGTGATGAGACAAGTTACAAAGGCGATTGTGGCGGTAAGAAAGAGCTTCAAATTTCCTGATCGCGGGTTGTAGACTGCAAGCAGCAGGGCTATGATAGCGCAATAAAGGAAAATTGTTCCGGTGATGGTGAGGGTAATATTTTTCAGAGTGGAGCCGGGCAAGTGTGCAGTCAGCTCCACGGTTTGATTCAATAATCGTAACAGATGCCTAAAGCACCAGCCTAATCCTACTCCGGCTAAAGGAATAGATGCAAAGAGCAACAGTCCGATCCCACTATAAATAACAAGGGAGGAAAGTGGTACAATAAAAAGATTGGCGAGCAGAAAATAATTAGGGAACTGATGGAAATAATACAAAGAAAGCGGGAAGGTAACCAGCTGCGCTGCCAAAGAAACACAGAGCAGCGAAAGGATCTGCTCCCAGATCCAGGGCCTTTCTTCTTTTTGTTTGTATAGAAGCGGGAAAACAGCCACGATACCTCCAACAGCAATATAGGATAACTGAAACCCTGCATCCCGAATAAGCAAAGGATTCATACAAAGAAGTATAAATGCAGATCCCGCCAGAGAATTGAAGATATCTGTTTTGCGCCGAAGCCCGTTTCCTGCAATGACAAAGCTCAGCATCAGTGCAGAACGCAATACTGCTGGGGAAAGACCGGTGACTACGGTATAGGTCCAGAGAAAGAACAGGAGAATAACAGATCTTATATGTGCCCCATGCCTGAAACGATTCATAAACCGGAAGCAGGCATTGAAAACCACATAGATGATTCCAACATGCATTCCGGAAACAGAGAGGATATGCATGACCCCGGAGGCGGAATAATCACCAAGCAGATTTTTATCCAACCTGTCTTCATAACCCAGAAGAAGAGCTGATCCTACAGAAAATTCATTCCCGGTTATGTCATGCGCTCTGAAAAGATCCAGCATCCGGTTCCTCCAGGCCTTGCACCAGAGGATAAAAGTATTCCCATGTTGACCTGAAATGTATTTCCAACAAGGCGACCGTACATACGATTGAAAGTAAACATTCCGGTCGGCCAGATAGGTTTTATAATCGAACATCCCGGGCTTAGGAGGAGGAACAGTATGGATTGTTGTGTATACCAGGAGCCGGTCGCCGTACAACAGTTTTCCTGCCTCTTTGTCTTTGCCCAGATAAAGGAGTAAATCCCCCTTCCACGGCTCCCTAACCCAACTTCCATCCTTTCTGATCATCTCAATCTTTGCGAAGGCTTTGAAATATTTTTCTTTTTCTGAGCAGTCAGAAAGAACTCGCAAAAGAACCATCTGCCGGCTGTTGTTGTTAACGGGATGATCAACGTCCTGATGCAGCATACAGAGCATAAAACCTACACAACAAAGAAAGATGTTAATCAGGAACCCAAACAGGTAGTGCATGACAAAGTGTTTTTTGTTGAGGAAGAACCAGATCAGGGCCATCGAACAAACCAGGGGAAGGAACGACTTAAAAAATAGTGCTGCCGGGAAAATCAAGCACAAGGCAATACCCCCAGTAAGGGGAAGGAGCAAACGCACGAAAGGAGCGCGGTTGAAGAAATCCATGAATGAAATTTTGAATACCTATCTCAGGTTACTCTTCTTCAGAACCTGGCGGTAGTTTGAGAATACACTGGACTTGGAGATAAAACCCTTGTAGATGTCCTGATCAATGACAGGAAGGTTCCATGCCCCGGTCTCATCGAATTTTTTCATGACGGCATGCATCGATTCATCGGAAGAAATGATGGCAGGCGGAATGCGCATCAGTTCCTTGGCCATGATTTTATCATAAAGCTCTGTTTTGAACATAATCTCCCTGATATTGTCGAGGGTAATGATTCCGAGAAGCTGTCCTTTCGGATCAACAACCGGGAAAATATTACGGCTTGAATGAGCCACTATATCCACTAATGTACGAAGTGTTGAATCGGAACTGACCTCATGAAAACCTGTTTCTACAATAGCCCCGGCCTTAAGCGACGACAGGATACTTTTATCCTTATCATGAGTAAGCACATGTCCTTTTTTGGCCAACTTTTTGGCATCCATACTATAAGGCTCAAAATATTTTACTATCATAAAGCTGATTGCGGAAACAAGCATCAGCGGGATCATCAGATCATAACCTCCAGTTATCTCAGCGATCAGGAAGATTCCGGTCAGAGGTGCATGAAAAATCCCGGAGAGGATTCCCGACATGGCAACAAGGGTGAAATTGCTTTCAGGGAGATTGACAATCCCCAGCAGGTTCATGAAACGGGAAAAAAAGAATCCCAGATAAGCACCCACAAAAAGGGAGGGTGCAAAATTACCTCCGTTACCCCCGGAATTAATCGTCACAGACGTGGCAATGACTTTTACCATCATCACCAGTCCCACGAAGAATAGAATAAACCATGGATTAGAACTGATGTTTGCAAGCAGGCTGTTTTTCAACAGATCTTCCGGTCGGGAAGCGGCAAGATTTTTTATGCTGGAATAGCCTTCGCTGAAGAGAGAAGGGAAAAGCAGGATCAGCACTGCCAGAATACCTCCTCCTAGGAGTGCATTCTTATAATATTTTGTTTTTCGCTTTGCAAAAAAATCTTCTATCCGGGTAAAGAGCCTCGTATAATAAACGGAAACAAGTCCGGCAAGAATGCCCAGAATGATATAAAACGGAACATTTTCATAATTAAAGGGCAGCTGTTTGCTGAAGGAGATCAGGATTCCTTCCTTCAGGATGATCTTTGAACAGAGGGCTCCGATAGCCGCCGCTATAATGAGGGGAATAAATGCGGTGATACTGACATCTGCTATGAGGACTTCAAGTGCAAAGAGGACACCGGTGATTGGTGAATCAAATGCTGCCGCAATACCGGCAGCAGCACCGCTGGCGAGGAGGATTACCCGGTCTTTATAATGAAGATGGTAAGTCCTCGCAAAATTCGAACCGATGGAAGCACCGGTGGTGACCATGGGAGACTCCAACCCTGCAGACCCTCCAAAACCAACAGTGATAGAACTGGTAATGAGGTGGGAGTACATCTGATCTCTGGGCAGGACAGCCGATTTCCGGAGTATGGAATGTAAAATATTGGCAGTTCCCCTACCCTGCTTTCCGTGAAAAAATTTACGGACGATGTAGACTGTTATGAGCAGGCCTATGGTTGGAAAAGCAAGATACAGGTAGTATTGAAAGGGGAAATGATGATCATCGGTGATCCAGTAGTGAATGTAGTGAACACTTGTTTTAAGCGCAACAGCTGCAAGCCCGGCTGTAAGGCCTACAAACATACTGGCAACGATGAGGAACTGGCGTTTGGTCAGTTTCGCATGAAGCCAATTCACAAAGTACTCATAGAATCGCAAAAATTTCATCATTTGTTCCTTCAACAAGAAGGCACGAAATTACGTATTTTTGAGCATGATTAAAGCAACAAACATTCACAAATCATACGGCAAACTAGAAGTGTTAAAAGGGGTGGATATAGTTATTCAAAAAGGGGAGATCGTTTCTATCGTCGGGGCTTCCGGTGCCGGGAAATCAACGCTCCTTCATATCTTAGGAACTCTCGACAAGGCTGATAAGGGCCGGGTTGAAATCGGGCAGTCTATTATTTCTGAATTGAGTGAGAAGAAGATGGCCCAATTCCGCAACACCCATATTGGGTTTGTATTTCAGTTTCATCACCTGCTGCCGGAATTCAATGCTATAGAAAACATCTGTATTCCGGCTTTCATTTCCGGAAAAGCAAAAAACGAGGCAGAAGCCGAAGCTTTGAAGTTATTGGATATGATGGGACTGGGAGCCAGGGCACATCATAAACCTTCCGAACTTTCGGGTGGAGAGCAACAGCGGGTGGCAGTGGCTCGTGCCCTCATCAATAACCCTGCAGTTGTCATGGCCGATGAACCATCCGGAAATCTGGATTCTGCATCTGCAAAAGAACTTCATGAACTGTTCTTCTCCTTGAGAGAGAAGCTTCAGCAAACGTTTGTTATTGTAACTCATAATGAACAACTGGCCAATATGGCCGACCGCAAGCTTGTTATGAAAGACGGGATGATACTCTAAAGGAGAAGGCTGAGTCCTTTAGGGGCTCAGCCTTCATGTTAATTCCGCATTCCGCGGAGCAGGCTCGTAAGCCGGGTTCTGTTTCCGTCACGCCAAAGGCGTGACATATCCATCATTTATCTGGTCCCACCATCACTGATAGGATCTAGCGACCTACCCGTCATCAGACCCGCCGAAGCGAGATGGAGCGAGCAGCCCCAGGCTAATGACTTATTTGATCTTACAACTCCCGGGGTTTACCCGGCATGACTGTCACCAGCCCTGCCCGTGAGCTTTTACCTCCCGTTTTCACCCTTACTTCTCATTTCTGAAAAGCGGTTATTTTCTGTGGCACTTTCCATGATCTCATTGCTGAGATTTCTTCCTGTTAGGAAGCGAGATGCTCTGTGTTGCCCGGACTTTCCTCCATCGGCCACCCATGTTTCGCACTCGCGGATCATAAGTGGGCCGACAGCGATGGACCGGCCTGCAGGACAAAGGTAAGCTAATAAATTGATTTCTTATTTCTCAGGGGTAGTCTCCAGATCATAGGTGGCCTTGGTGATATTGACCCCGTCTTTAAACCAGTAGGTAATGAAGCTATATGTTTTCTGCTCATAGGTCCATGCGTCGGTTCCTTTGACTACAATACGGGTAATGACCTTACAGGTGCCATCTACACGCTCACTCAGTTCTGTTGTACCCTGAGGATATTTATCCACCAAGGGGTTGTGGCCTGCCTTAGGATCTACAGTAGCAACAATTGTTGTTTTAGGATTCAGTTTATTCAATGCATCATCACAGGCCTGAATCTGACTCTTTGGATAAGCTTCCCCCGGCTTCAATGCACCAGCGTCCTGATAGGCTGATTTCGCATTGGTATAATCTTTCGCCTTAAAGGCTTTATCTCCTTTAGCAATAGCATCGGTGTATTTTTTTAACTGCTGTTGCTGATATTGCTGGCCTGCGAGTTTGTTATCTATATCGCTGATACGGGATGTAACATAGGCGTCTCCTGGCTTATAGGTTAAAGCACTGGAATAGAAGGTGCGTGCAGTGGAGAATTCTTTGCTGTCGTAGGAACCATTTCCTTTGGAGACCGCTTCTTTATATTTAGCTTCTTTCTCGGCCGACTTGTCCAGGGCAGCCAACGCGGCATTGATTGCAGCCAACTTATCTTTTGGATACATCTCCGTTGGACGCATTCCAGATGCTTCCGTAAAGGCGGCCTTTGCGGTGGGGTAATCCTGTTTCGAAAAGGCTCTATCTCCATCCTGAATAATCTTCGAGTATTTCGCAGCATTGGCCCTGTCATTCTCATCTTTCGTCAGGAGTGCCGCAATCTTGTCAAGCTGACTCTTCGCATAAACATCACCAGGTTTAATGGAGAGTGCCTCTTCGAAACTGGACTTCGCTTTGCCGTAATTTTTGGCAGTCAGAGATTCTTCCCCTTTCTGGATGGCGTTATTGTATCTTCCGTTCAGATCGTTCTTGTTCTTCTCGGCAAGGAGCATCTCTTCAATTTCTTTCAGTCTGCCCTCCGGATACTCCTCCCCGGGCTTGATGCCAAGAGCCTCCGTGTAGCCAGACTTTGCTTCCTCCAGTTTTTTTGCTTTGAAAGCGGCATCCGCTTTTGCAATAGCAGAGGTGTAACGGGCGTTTTTGGCCTGTTCGTCGCTGACGCCTTTCATCAATGCATCAATGGCAGCAAGCTGATCCTTCGGATATTTTTCGCCTGGTTTCAGTGAAGTTGCTTCGGTATAGGCCGTCTTGGCAGCCGGATATGATTTAGCACTGAACGCATCATCTCCCTTTTTAACTGCTGCTGCATATTTTTCCTCATTCAGTTTGTTCTTAGAGTCGTTGAGAAGGATATTATCTATCTCCTTCAACTTATCTTTAGGATACTGCTCTGCCGGTTTCAGGGCAGAGGCATCGGTAAAAGAGGTTTTGGCAGCTTTATAATCTTTGGAACTCATAGCCCCATCGCCGGTGCTGATCAATGCTTTATATTTTTCCTCTAGTTGCTTTTGCTTATCTTGGTTTTTCAGCAAATCATCAATGGCTTTGAGCTGGGTTTTAGGATAGGGTTCAGATGCCTTGTATGTCAATGCTTCGTTGTATCCGGCTTTTGCATTGTCATAATCTTTCGATTTAAATGCAGCATCGGCTTTGTTGATGGCATCCGTATATTTTTTATCAGCACCTGCCTTTGCATCTCTTTCATCCAGGAGAGCCTGGATAGCTTTTAGCTGAGCTGCTGGATAGGGCTCTTCAGACTTAATAGTGAGTGCTTCGTTATAGCCTGCTTTAGCAATATCATATTTCTTTGCCTGGAAAGCGTCGTCTCCCTTTTTGACAGCATCCTGGTATTTCTGATTTTTGGCACGAGCATCCGCATCTTTGGCCATTGCAGAATCTATTTCCTTAAGCTTTTCTTTTGGGTATTGTTCATCAGGTTTGTAGGTCAGGGCTTCGTTAAATGCTGCCTTTGCATTGGTAAAATCTTTTTTGTCAAATGCCTTATCTCCCTTGGCAACAGCCTGGTCGTATTTTGCCTTATTCTCCGCATCTTTCTTCTGACCGGAAAGGATACCCTCGATTTCTTTCAGCTTGTCTTTCGGGTATTGCTCCGATGGTTTAACTCCCGAAGCCTCGGTATATCCTGCTTTTGCATCCTCGTAAGATTTGGCCTTCAGTGCATCATCTCCTTTTTTGAGGGCAGCCTGGTATTTAGCGTCCAGTTTACCTTTGTTTTCATCTGCTGCAATTGCATCATCAATGGCTTTTATCTGGGCTTTGGGATAAGCTTCGGTTGCTTTGAGGGCTAGAGCGTCGGTATATCCTGCTTTGGACTTCACCCAATCTTTTGTTTTAAAAGCAGCATCCCCCCGGTCTATCGCATCCTTGTAATTTTTTTCAAGTCCGGCCTTAGCCTGTGCATCTTTAATGGCAGCATCGATCAGTTTGAGCTGATCTTTGGGGTATTGTTCCGCAGGTTTATAACCGAGCGCCTCGTTATAAGATGCTTTTGCGTCTTCGTATGTTTTTCCTTTAAAGGCAGCATCAGCGGTCGCAATGGCTTTATCGTACTTGGCTTTGAGCTCTGCATCTCCCTTGAGTTTTTGAATCAATGCGTCTACATCCTTTATTTTCTGTTTGGCGATCGCATCATCCGGTATGGCAGTGAGGGCATCATTGTAAGCAGCTTTAGCATCATCATATTTGGTGGCTTTAACGGCTGCATCGCCTTTAAGGATCGCAGCATCATATTTTGCTTTGTTGGCTGCTGCATCATTTGCCTTTTTCTGAAGATCACCAATCGCTTTCAGTTGATCCTTGGGATATTGTTCTGAAGGCTTCAGCGTGGTGGCTTCTGTATATCCTGCTTTTGCATCCTCGTAGGATTTGGCCTTCATCGCATCATCTCCTTTTTTGAGGGCAGCCTGGTATTTGGCTTCTAGTTTCCCTTTGTTTTCATCTGCCGCAATTGCATCATCAATGGCTTTGATCTGGGCTTTTGGATAAGCTTCGGTGGCCTTGAGGGCAAGAGCGTCGGTATATCCTGCTTTGGACTTCACCCAATCTTTTGTTTTAAACGCAGCGTCTCCCCGGTCTATCGCATCCTTGTAATTTTTTTCAAGTCCGGCCTTAGCCTGTGCATCTTTAATGGCAGCATCGATCAGTTTGAGCTGATCTTTTGGGTATTGTTCCGCTGGTTTATAACCGAGCGCCTCGTTATAAGATACTTTTGCGTCTTCGTATGTTTTTCCTTTAAAGGCAGCATCAGCGGTCGCAATGGCTTTATCGTACTTGGCTTTGAGCTCTGCATCTCCCTTGAGTTTTTGAATCAATGCGTCTACATCCTTTATTTTCTGTTTGGCGATCGCATCATCCGGTATGGCAGTGAGGGCATCATTGTAAGCAGCTTTAGCATCATCATATTTGGTGGCTTTAACGGCTGCATCGCCTTTAAGGATCGCAGCATCATATTTTGCTTTGTTGGCTGCTGCATCATTTGCCTTTTTCTGAAGATCACCAATCGCTTTCAGTTGATCCTTGGGATATTGTTCTGAAGGCTTCAGCGTG
>Ga0207068_1121_pt1 | contig 22577 bp, 28 predicted proteins | sample Alteio_BWMinCont_23_FD_153475 | JGI IMG/M metagenome (GOLD analysis project Ga0207068, IMG submission 153475) | Enriched cells from forest soil in Barre Woods Harvard Forest LTER site, Petersham, Massachusetts, United States -... | ecosystem: Environmental > Terrestrial > Soil > Temperate forest >... | reverse complement strand
GGAACAAATCATTACCATACAGCAAGTGTAACGGGTATAACTGTACCAATGATTGGGAATAACCAGGTTTGGGATTATTCTACTCTTACGGGAGGGGTAGCAATTACAAATACCACCATTGCAGCCCCAATGCCGCCATTCCCAGTTGCATCAATCGTAGATACAACTGGTTTAACGACACTTGCTAAAGGTTTTACATTGCCTACAGGGTTTATTTATGTATTAGATGCTGGCGGCTTTTATTATGCAGGAGATATTTTTCTTGGCCAGAAGTTTCCGCTTGGCGCCTTCACCACCAATAATGGAGACAGCCTTATTGTGCCTACTCAAAGTGACTCATTCAGGGACTATCGCATAAAATTTCCAACTACAATCGGCACCACATGGACATCCCATATTAGGTCCACTATTAACTTTTTTCTCACATTAAATGGACCAGAAATTATTAATAAGCCTGGTTCTAAAGTTATCCATTCCACTATTGTTGACTCGGTGGTGGGGTGGGGTACTTTAAGGGTGCCTTCCGCCAATAAAGCAAGCATCCCTTATCCGGTTTTGCTTTTAAAAAGGCACACGACAAACATTGATAGTTTCTATCTAAATGGCAGTCTTGCTCCAAGTAATGTTTTAGCCCTTTTGCAAACATCTCAAGGCGCTAAAAATTCAAACTACGAAGAGCATTTTTTTAGAGCCGGCCACTACAGGGCTTTACTTATCATAAATTACGGTGGTGATAATTCCTATACAGTGCCAACCTCAGCAAACTACTCCGCTGACGAAGTGCAAAGCGGCATTGAAAATGACAATCACGACATTGGGAACCTCGTTGTTTTTCCAAATCCAACGACTTCTGGCTTTGTAAATTGCCACTTCGATAAAACATCTGATGCACAATGGACTTTAAACCTTGTAAATGAATTAGGTCAAACTTTAAAATCTCAAAAAATTGAGGGAACAGGTAATATATATCTGCAAACGGATATTTCCAATATCAATAATGGACTATATTTTGTAAATATAATTGATGAAAACGGTCAATTGGCTGTATCGCAGAAATTTAATGTAGTTAAATAACTTTTAAGAAAGCTTTTCAAAAATACCCGTTCAATTTATTTTGGACGGGTATTTTTTTTATTTTCTCATTCTTAATCCTCAAGTTCGATTATATTATCAAAACCCTTCCAGGCTTTTCCTCTGCATCAGTTTTAGTGTATAATCCATCACTCTATCTTTTCCCTTTATAAAATCAGAATACGTATTTTTAATCTTAATATCCGGATCAAGGCATTGATTCTTAAAAGGATTACCAGATGCGGAAATATAAAATTTTCTAAGCGGGATGCTAAATGCGATCCTGGTTAATGGCAAGGTAAGGTTTACAGCGTTTCCGTTACACGTCTTGTATCCGCCACCACATTCCTCTCCAATAAATATTGCTCGATGATTAGTATATAGAATATCACAAAAAATTGCGGTAGCAGACATAGATCCTCCATTAACCAAAACGTAGAGTTCTCCATTATAATTTGGGTAATGTTGCCTCTGCAGACCAAATAGTGGATGTTTCAGAATGGTATAACCGTCTGTGCCTGATAATGGTACATATTGCCAATTGTTATAATAACCAGTGTCTACATCCGTATATTCTGAATATTGATACATTTTATTTGTCCGCTCCTCCATGCTGTCGAAATATTTAAATTGATAATCAGATAACATTGCATAAAGGTCTCTACCGGCAACAGCCTCACCGCCATTATTATCTCTTACATCTAAAACTACCTTTCGTATTCCATTATTATTGATCACTTTAATCGAAGAATCTAAAAATCGATAAAATGTGCTGTCTTCATGGCGAAATCTCAGGTGAGCGATTGTAATAATAGCATATTTTTTATTAGCTCCTATGTTCATTTTTTAAGGGCTTACTTCTATTTGCCCAAGCTTCCGGATACCGGATTTTATAGTATCTAAAAATAGAATCATGAGTTAAGCCGGCAACGTTATGAATTTCTATTTTCTTACTTCCTTTTTGCCTGATATCCACGATATAAGTAGGGGAGGAGCCGATAAAAAGTGAATATTTATCGTGAAATTCCATTTGCACAGCCCACCTAAGTTTGGTCATATTATATCCATCCGCCGATTCTGTGTATAATAACTGTTTTAGTATTTTCTTTGAAGGTATATGATTGATTCGCAGAATTTCTGCTCCAAATTGAATAGAAGTATCTTTCGAAAGATTTTTGCTGATATAGATCCGGTTATTGAAGACTTTGATCCTGAAAGGGAATTGCAATTCTTTTTCATGGTGATATCTGTATCCGGCTGAGTCGAAATCTATATAAGTATGGTCACAATGAGTCTGATAAATCAATGGTGCAAGGACATTACGAAATTCGATTTGAGTCATATCATGACCCAGTTTTAGTTCTGTTTCCCTAAATATAATGTCCCATTTTTCTTTTGAAGTGTAAGTATATAGGCTGGGATGGGCTTGTTCTAAAACGGTTTTAAGGATATGAAAGTCACTTTTTAGTTGATCTGGGGTGTATGTTTGATTAAGATTCTGTGATTGAGCAAATAATGGTAATGTGAGTATAAACAGTATAAAAAAACAGACTCTTATGTTTTGCCAACTCACTAATTTGGAATGATTTTTATCTATTACCCTTTTAATCATTGGTAGGTTCATAAACTATACCAGCAAACCATTAATATTGCCTAACTTTGTTTTGAAATGGATTTGAGCAAATTAACATATCATAAAACTAAGTTATTAAACTGGATATTTGCAGTATTCTTATTTATTAGTTTGTTATCATTTCAGGGGCTTACAGCAAAATCTCAGTTTAGTAAGCAGGCTCCGAGCCAGAATGAGTTAATCTTATGCAAAACAAGTGAATTAAAAGACAAACCTTCAAATATTAAGATTTATTTTTTTGTTCATGAAAAATCAATCAAAGAAAATTCATATAAATCTCATTTTGGAAGATTTATAATAATACACAATACACTAGCTAAAGTATTATATGCCCATATTTCGGAAAATGTATTTGCATATAAACCGTTCTCAGGTTTGTATATAAATAAATTAATCCATTTAGCTGCAGAAGGGGATTCTGCTCATCCATCGAGAGGATAATTCTTTTCCTCTATTTATCATATTTTTAATTTATTCTGATGTCGATGTTTGATCATAAACATCTGCGCATCAATTTTTAATTTATTTTTTTATTTTTTTCTCGATGGAAAAAGTCAAACGCGCTTTAAGGTTAGCGTATTTAATAACATTGATGGTGTTAGCATCTGTTGGAATGAGTATTTCTGGCGCAGCTCCGGTAATCCCAAAACATAAGGAAACTGTAATGGAGGATGAAGCCAAAACACAGAAAAACAATGAAGAAGAAGAGTCGGAAGAAAATCAATCCCAGGATGAAAAGAAAAACTAAACTGTTCTTTTATTAATTATTATTTTATCATTTCTTTGTCTTATAACCAACAGGTTTGCGGTCTTTAATAGTCGGCTCCAATAATTCTTTTATATAATTGTATATTTCCCTTATTGAGTCACTATTTTCCATTTCGCTTTCTTCCAGCTTTTCAATTCTCTTTAGCAAGTCTGAGTATGAAAAAGCCATTTGACGAATTTTCACAAAAATCCGCATAATATGGATATTGACTTCTATGGCTTGCTTGCTGTTTAAAATGCTGGATAACATGGCAATGCCCTGTTCTGTAAATGCAAATGGCTGATAACGAGTGCCTCCTTCACTTGAGGTCACAAATTGCGATCTCAAGTCTGTATCATTATTATTATCAACAATATATTTATTTAGAAAACATTTGGTTATTTACTTGGGCGTGCCCCAAGGCCAGCCTGTCCCGAGCTTTTCGGGATTATCACATAGCTTGTATGTCCTTCGGTTCTTTGCGAATTCGCCACTCGGCGGGGTAGTGGTTGTTGATGCGGTCGCCGAGGTTTTTGGCAAGGCCTAGTGGGGTGCCCTGGAAGGTGAGCACGATCCAACCCTTGGGTGTACCGGGCTGTAGGGCAACGTTTTTGCGCTGCATATAGTCGAGGGCCTGTGTGAGGTCGAGCGATACGTGGGGCATGGTAGGTGAAGCGAGGTTGTCCATCACCATTTCGTGGTCGGGGATCATGTTCTGGCGGATTAGTTTGCCGATGAGCGTTCCGGTCTTTTTAATCCGCATCCGGTCTATAAAAGGACTGATGTCGTTTACCAAAGTCGCCGGAACAGCAAAAACAGTATCTTCGCCCAGTTTTAAGAAAGCAAGATCATCATTAGCAGCCACATACGGAAATATAGCCGCTAACTCATTCTTATTGAGGTGTTTCATGTTTCTCCCAAGCCCCTTAGGCTGGTTCCGCGATGAATCACGACCCGTAACCCTCAGTACAGAAACGAATTGCCCCTCTCCTTTCAGCCTATGCGGGAAACAGTAGTACCCTTTTTGGGTTCTATTGCCATCTACTTTAATATCAACCGTTTCCACGCCCCACTCCGGTTGTATCGGTATGGTAGTCGGCTCTAACTTATGACCATAATTTTTATAGATCCATTGCAGATTATCCTCATTTTCAGCGCTTTCAAAGGTACAGGTAGAGTATATAAGAAGTCCGCCCGGGGCCACCAAATCCACTGCATGGGTCAGTATGTCCTTTTGTATAGCAGCACATTGGGTCACGAGGCCTTCACTCCACTGCTCAACTGCCTCTCTGTCTTTACGAAACATGCCCTCGCCGCTGCAGGGCGCATCAATCATCACCACATCAAAATACCCTTTAAACGAGGCAAAATCACTTACCCTATTGTTAGTAATGATGTTATTGGCACATCCCCACTTCACCAGGTTCTCATAGAGGATAGAAGCTCGTTTGCCCACCAACTCATTGCTTACCAAAAAACTATTCTCAGACAGGAATGACAGAAATAAGGAACTTTTGCCCCCCGGGGCTGCACACAGATCAAGCACCTTCAGATCTTTGCTATAGTCTATCGCGTTGGCAAACAACATACTCGAAGCTTCCTGGGCATAGTAAGCACCGGCATGGTACAATGGGTTCCATACAAATGCAGGCCGCACTGCCAAATAGTGGCCATAGCGGCACCAGGGCACTGTTTCTTCATTTTCAAAGAGATGAGGGCCCTTCTTGGGGTTTACCCGGATGCTTACTGCTGGCTTTTGCTGCAGAGCGGCTGCAAAGGCTTCATATTCATGCATTCCCAGCCGTTCTTGCATCATCGCTTCGAAGCGTTTGGGGAGGTTGTTACTTTCTATATTACTCATACATAAGGCTGCAGCCTCGGAGGTCACTATTATCAAAACGGCCCATGATCTCAAATCGGCCATCGGCAGTTTGCCTGGCGAGGTCTTGCGTGGCTACAAAGGAACAAGAATTTATGTTGGAAAGGTCAATAATATTCAATCCACCTGTTTGGCCCGATGGCAGCCATGCAAATGGGTCGTTGGCATCCCTAATCATCAACCGCATCCAGGGGGGCGCCTCAAACAGCCCATCATGCCGCGCATACGCCTGTGAGAGCAGCTCCGTCATCCCATATTCAGACATAATATGTGGTGTATTAAAGGAAGACTTCAATATACCATGTAGTTCATCTCTAATCAGCTCCTTACGACGACCCTTCATGCCCCCTGTTTCCATAATTATGGCATTTGAGAGGTCAGGATGGTGCTTATCAGCAAAATCGAGCAGTGCAAAACTGACCCCAATAAAGAATATCTTCTTATTTTGCTTAATGAGGCGTTCCATCTTATCAGCAAGTATGTCATGTTCATAAAGATAGAAGCCATTATCTTCATTATGACTCATATTCATGAGCTTTTGCATCATATAAGTAAGGGAAGAGGTTTTTCGTTCCAAATAGGATGGCAGGAGCGCCAGGAAGGTATATTGCTCAGGATCACCAAAAAAGTGCTTGAAACCATGAAGCAAACTTTGATCATATATCGCAGCATCTGTCACATAATGCCTTGAAGGAATGGTGCCTGTCGTACCGCTACTTTCAAAAATGACTTCAGGATTGCCGTTGCCTGTTATTATTTTATGATTTTTGAAAAGTTCGATGGGTAAAAAGGGTATTTGGTCAACTTTTTGCAGGTCTTTTGGGTTAATATTTAAGAAATGGAGGTAATCCTTATAAACAGGGTTTTGAGATGACTGGTAATAAAAGATTTCGAGAGCCAGTGGTTCAAAATTATTATTGGATACGGAAAATATCTTATCTTTCACCGCCGTTACAAAGGACATAGAAAATGTATAAATGAGATTCAGGGCAAAATTATCTTCTTTTTTAGGGCTTTTGGGAATTTCGGTGCTTTTATTTGGCTGTCAAAAGCCAAATACGGCTTATCCGATAATTCCGGCTATTACTTTCAAGTCATATAGTGTTCAAAAAGGGATTGATTCACTTGGCAGGCCTGATTATAAATTAGCCCTAATCATCAGTTTTACAGACGGTGACGGCGATATTGGCCTGGATGCTAATGATACTTTACCGCCTTTCAATAGTGAATCACCTAATTTTTACAATTACTGGGTTTCTTATTATGAATTAGCCCCTGGAGATTCATTTTTTAGGCAAGTGACAAATACATGGCCTTTTGGAGACACGACAAAGGCCGGAAGCCTTGTCAGCTATAACGGTCGTACGCCCAACGTTACCCCTCCCGGCAAAGAAAAAGCCATTAAAGGCGATATCGAATATGATATAGATTTAGGGTCTGGTACTAAATCTGGCACAAATACCATTAGATTTGCATTTATATTGTGGGACAGGGCGCTGCATCCAAGTAATAAGCTTTACAGCCCGCCAATTGTCCTCCCCTAATGGCATGAACAGAAAAGAATTAACCTCAAATATAATATCAAAACAATCATTCCTCTGTGTAGGATTGGATAGTGATATTAATAAAATACCAAAACACCTCATATCTTACCCAGATCCTGTTTTTGAGTTCAACCGGCAAATAATTGATGCTACAAAAGACCTTTGCGTCTCTTATAAAATCAATACGGCCTTTTATGAATCCCGTGGCACAAAAGGCTGGGAATCAATGGAGAGAACACTTCATTATATCCCCAAAGACATTTTTACCATTGCCGATGCCAAGCGTGGTGATATCGGAAATACCGCAACACATTATGCCCGTACTTTTTTCGAAACCCTTCCATTTGACGCAGTTACGCTTTCCCCTTACATGGGAGAAGATAGCATAAGGCCATTTTTGGAGTTTGATAACAAATGGGCTATTTTGCTTGGACTAACTTCAAACCCAGGAGCTAAGGATTTTCAATTTATACAAACTACTAGTGGTCATAAGGTTTACCAGGAAGTAATTGCCAAATGTGCCTCCTGGGGCTCGCCAGACAATATAATGTTCGTTACGGGAGCTACCCGATCTGAACTTTTACAAGACCTGAGAACCATTATCCCTAATCACTTTTTATTAGTACCCGGTATTGGCGCCCAGGGTGGCAGCCTCGATCAAACATTTGAAGCAGCTGCTAATGATGATATTGGACTGATAATCAATTCTTCACGAGACATTATATTTGCCGATTCAACCGAAAATTTCGCTGAAGCTGCAAAAACAAAAGCACAACTGGTTCAAAATCAGATGCGAACGCTTATGTCGCATATTAAGGTATAAGAATCAATCAATTGACTTATTTGTTAAATTTATCCCTAAATTAGAACGACCTGATTTTCTTCGTTTTAAGAAATAAATCATATCTTATTGATATTCTTGATTATAAGTGAGACAATTTGGCCTAAAATCGCGAACTACCTGACTATCAAATCTTCTTAAGCACCGTATCCATACTCAATTCATCTTGTAAAATTGGCAAAATACCATTGATTGGTATCCTCTTTTGCTCCATATTGTCGCGATAACGGATGGTTACCGTATCATCTTCCAGGGTCTGATGGTCAATGGTAATACAGTATGGCGTACCTATAGCATCCTGCCGTCTATATCGTTTTCCAATAGCATCTTTTTCATCATACTGGCACATGAAGTGGAACCGGAGATCTTCAAAAATAGCCCTCGCTTTCTCGCCAAGGCCATCTTTTTTCATAAGAGGCAATAAGGCAAGTTTAATCGGAGCCAATATTGGAGGTATTCTTAATACCGTTCTTACACTATTATCAGGGAGCGTTTCTTCATCGTAAGCGTTGCAGAGTGTTAATAAAAACATCCTGTCAGCCCCTATTGAAGTTTCGACAACATATGGGATATAATTTTCATTTAATTCAGGATCAAAATACTGAAGCTTTTTGCCCGAAAACTCCTGGTGCCTTTTTAAGTCGAAATCAGTACGTGAGTGAATGCCTTCCACCTCTTTAAAACCAAATGGAAACTCATATTCTATATCTAATGCAGCATTGGCATAGTGAGCCAATTTAGCGTGGTCATGAAACTTATAACTGGCCGGATCAGTTCCTAAAGCCAGATGCCATCTTAGTCGTTTTTCTTTCCAGTACTCGTACCATTCCATTTCCTGGCCGGGGCGAACAAAAAACTGCATTTCCATCTGTTCAAACTCCCGCATCCTGAATATAAATTGCCTAGCTACGATCTCATTACGAAATGCTTTTCCTATTTGTGCTATACCAAATGGTATCTTTTGCCGGCTGGTTTTTTGCACATTAAGGAAGTTAACATATATTCCCTGGGCTGTTTCAGGCCTTAGATATATTTCGTCAGAAGTGTCTGCAACTGAACCCATTTGGGTGCTAAACATCAAATTAAACTGGCGAATATCTGTCCAGTTTTTAGATCCTGTTTCATCAACGATCTCATGTTCTTCAATTAACGACTTTAATCCAGCAAGATCATTATTTGCCAGGCAGGCTTCCATATTTGAAAGCAACAAAGCAGCTTTATCCGTTTTGCCCTTGCGCTCATACTGTAATATCTTATCTTCCAGCAGCGTATCTGCCCTGTATCTTTTTTTAGAATCTTTATTATCAATCAATGGATCACTAAAACTATCCACGTGCCCGCTGGCTTTCCAAATCTTAGGGTGCATAAAAATAGCAGAATCAAGGCCTACAATATTTTCATTGAGCTGTACCATAGCCTTCCACCAATAATCTTTAATGTTCTTTTTAAGCTCCACACCATTCTGGCCATAGTCATATACAGCGCCAAGGCCTTCATATATTTCACTGGATGGAAAAACATAGCCATATTCTTTGGCATGGGATATTACTTTCTTAAAAACGTCTTCATTCTTTATCATGCCGCGAAATTACTTATAAAATGTTAAAGGTTGAAAGTTAAAGGTTGGCTAGCTTTTTAAAAGTTGCAGGTTAAAAGTTAAAGGTTGAAGGTTGGCTAAAGCTCCTCAATGAGCTTAATGGCGGCGTAAGCAAAACCTTTAACTTTCTAACTTTTAACTTTCAACATCTATTTAATAAACATAAAATACACCGCCCCAAGAATACAGGCAAAAGCGGCTGCGTAATTCCACTTCAGCGCTTCTCCCATGTAGAAGATGGAGAATAAAGCAAATACGCTCAAGGTTATTACTTCTTGTATAATCTTTAATTGAGCGGTAGAAAACGTGTAAGAGCCTATGCGATTTGCCGGTACCTGGAAACAATATTCAAAAAAAGCGATTCCCCAACTGATAAGTATGATCTTCCAAAGAGTTACTTCCCTGTATTTGAGGTGTCCATACCATGCGAAAGTCATAAAAGTGTTTGAAATAATTAAAAGAACAATTGTTTTTAAGGCTCTCATTATATGTATATTTAATACTGTGTCTAAAATATTTAGCGAATTTTAATTAAAAATTTGCATTTCTGAAACCAATTCTCAAAATTTTCCCTAACATTGCAATAGAAAATGGTTTTTTACTTGTTAAAGCGCTATAGGTCCGTCTTATTTTACGTCGAGTCCATGGTTAAAGAACTAGCAGAAGCCCACAAACCCAAACATAAAACATTAAATAACTTTTCACACAAATTTCAATCTTTTTCAAATGGACATTTACGTAGGCAATCTCGCATTTCAGTTGACAGAAGCTGAACTCCAGGAAATTTTTCAAGAATTCGGGGAGGTAAAATCTGCAAAAATCATCACTGATAAAATGACTGGCAAATCTAAGGGTTTTGCATTTATCGGCATGGACAATGACACCGAAGCTCAGGCAGCAATTGATGCTGTGAATGGCAGAGACGTACACGGCAGGAACCTTATTGTGAACCAGGCAAGGCCAAAAACCGAAAACACCGGTGGTGGTGGCGGATATGGTGGCGGTGGCGGAAGCCGTGGCGGCGGCGGTGGCTATGGCGGTGGCGGCGGCTACAAAGGTGGTGGCGGCGGTGGCGGCTACAAAGGTGGTGGCGGCGGCGACCGTGACAGAGGCAACAGATACTAAAAACATACTACGCCTTAAGCGTGGTTTTGTATAGCAATTAATAAAAGGTGAGCGAAAGCTCGCCTTTTTTGCGTTACAAGCAAAAGTTAGTGAGTTCGTGAATTGGTAAGTATGTGATTTCAAGAGTTAGCGAGTTGGCGAATTTGTGATTTGGGGTTTAAATATTGTCTCATTGTCTAATTGCCTCATTGTCTAATTGCCTAATTTCCTCATTGCCTAATAGTTTCATCGCCTCATAAACTTTCCCAAGGCCCCATGAGTCATTGTCGGTGTATTCTTAACTGATATCATGCAATACTTTGGTTTAGGTTCAATAGAATTTATGGCTGTAGCAGCTTCATCCGCAGACTTATCTGGGATTATACCGGGTTCCAATCTTTCAATATTTACGGGAGGTTCTAAAATTAAAGGTTGCAAAACTTCGTCATAAGCATTGGGGTGATCTCGTAAATGAATTTCTGAAAAGCCAATATATACATTGGTGCCTTCATCTTTCTTTTCACCTATCCTTACCATTCTTGTACCATCATCATCAATATATTCATCGGGTTTGTTTGCAATCCATGTTTTTTTGGAGGCCCATATCGCTGTTTCCTGTGGTTCCACTTCTTCATCTGCCTGTTCCTCTTCAACATCGTAATCATCTACTATCATTGGTACATATATTTCATTGCCATCTGCCACATGTTTTTGGAGTCTTTTCTGTACCGAATTTACTGAATCGGTCATGATCATAATACGAACTTTAGGATAGGTGCGCCGCTTATGTTGCACATATAATGGAGACACAGGTATGCCTAATGTATTTTCATAATATTCGGGATAAGCCATATATCGCTTATATGTTTTGGTTGGCCAATCAGCAAATATTTCTGATACTTTCCTGGTGCCATTCAACATGCCGTTGAAGAGTTTTATGGTTTCGGTGCGGGTCATGGGGTGTTGGTGAGTTAGTGATTGGGTGAATTAGTGAGTGGGTCAAAGCTAAATTGGAAGTATTAAGCTAGTACCGTTAGGTACGACATATTGGTAGAAAAATCAAAATTTCAATGAATTAGAGTGCCGTTAGGTACGACATATTTCGTCTTTTGCAATTGGGCCAATTGAAATATATCATCCCTGACGGGATTCTTAATCATCATTTATATCTATCCTGCTACCAATATGCCATCCCTAACGGGATTTTTTAAATAAATCATTCATTTATAACTGATCATTCTTACCTGTCGGCAGACATGGATAATTGTCTACTCCTCCAATTCCGGCAACGCATTATGCTGCAATATTCCTGCGATCTGTTTAAGCTGTCCATTGCTTAGGTCATGAACTTGAAATTCAGACTGTCTTGCAGCAAGTCTAGGGACAGAATACTTAAGCAACTCAAGGTATATGCGTGCCTTTTCTCGGGCTGCGGGGGTTTCGAGGTCACTGAGCATAGTTTTAAAGTTTTCATTGAGGTACTTGTCAATTTTGGTTTGCAGATCGGGGTTGGCAAAGCTTGGCATTCTCTTTAGTGGACGACCTGTTGGGTTTCCGGATTTTCCTTGGGTAAATTTCATTTTGATTGTTTTTATTATTTATTTGTCTGTTGTTCCTGTTAATTTAAAATTGGAGGGTGTTATTTGGTTTATCTAATTGTATTATTGTATGTTATATCGGTTTTTCCCAGAAATTAACAGGGAAATAACAGAAGGGTTATCAGGTAATATCATGAAATGGTGCAGTGAGTTTTTCCACCCCTGCCCCTCCAGTGGGGTATAGATTTTAAGTTGCATTTATTATAATTTTAATTTACATCATGTTGAATAATCCTATACCTAAAAAATTGTCAATTAAAAACCGCAAAATGTATAACGCTATACCCCGCTGGCGGGGCAGGGGTGGAATAATTTAATACCCTTTTTTCCTTACCCCTTACTCCTTATTCCTGACCCCTTGTATATAGTATATATAGCAACGCGAAAATCGTTGCGTACTTTTTTGGCCAAAAAAAAATAAAACATTGAATATCAAAGAAATATTTTTTGAAAAAGTTATCCACATAGAGCGAAAAGGTCTTTTTTGGCAAATTCTGTGAAATTTGGAAGCTTGGGTTGTCCTATTTTTTTGTAAATTCGCATCCATATCATTCCGCATTTATATGATTCCAAAACCTGTCCAAGTAAAATCAGTAAGCCCATATGTTATTTGGGTAAAATATACGGACAATACCGAAGGCAATTGGGACTTGTCATATTTACTTAATAAGCCCATATTTAAAAAATGGAATGATACCAGTTTCTTCAATAATGTACATATTGATGCAGAAACATTTGCTATTGCATGGGATGAAGACATTGAATTATGCCCTGATACTTTATATCTTAATATAAAGGGGACATATTGAAATATCTCCTTGAAACAGATGCCCGATATTAAGGTCTTTCATGAGACGGACCTGTGATAGAGTCACGCAAATTAAAGAATGCCTTAAAGTTTTAATAGTATATGACAGGAATTCGGACTTCACTTTATGATTTATTTGGTTATTTATTTCCTGGTACGATTGTAATATTAGCAGTTCGTTTATTAATATGGGTTTGTTTTTATCCTCAATTATCGTTAACAGTTGAACCTCTCAATAATATTGTTGTAATTAGCTTACTTATTGGACTATCTTATGTAGCTGGTCATATATTACATTCTATTGGTAATTTTCTTCCAGCTACAAGGTCAACAAGAATGATTGAACCCAATGCAAAAAACATTTTTCAACGCATTCTGAAGAGAAAAACAATTTCATTGACAGCTGCAAAATTAGTGGATGAGACTATTAAAGAAAAACTTGGAATCCAATACCTTGCACTTGAGAGTGAAGAGAAATTTTCGCTTTTAGATGAAGCTCGGAGTTTTACAGAAAAAGAAAATGATAGAGAGGTGTATATTTATCATGAAGGATTTTATCGAGGAATGACAATAGCTTGCAGTATTTTATTTTTATCTCTTTTGGTTAGTTTTTTTGTGAAAGATTTGACAATCATTTCTGGCAAAATGCATTTCATTGTTATTAAGAAAGAACGGGTGGTTCTTGCAATCGCTGCAGTAGTTGCAACAATTGGCTTTTGGAAGCGAATGACCCGTTTTTCCCATTATAGAATTACAAGAGCAGTGATGAGGTGGTTTATTTTTATCAATAATATTAAAAATCTTAATGAGTAAATTATTTATCAAAATCTGGGATGTGCAACACGGATCAGCAGCTTATATTAACACACCCTCAGGAAAGCATATCGTTATCGACCTCGGGATAGGTGATGTCTCAGGCAACGATACCATTCCAGGTAACGTATTTAGTCCACTTTTGCACTTAAAAAGACATTATGGTGTGAACCAACTTGACGAAGTAATTATTACCCATCCGCACAAAGATCATATTGATGATATTTTTAATTTTGACAAGTTAGAGCCAAAAGTTTTGCGAAGACCCACTCACATATCCGAAGAAGATGTAAGAAAAGGAAATAAACCAGGCGATTCTGCATTTATTGATAAATATTTTGAAATTAACAATCGATATTCAAGAACCTTAGACGTTACAGAAGATCCTGAATATAAAAATAATAATGGTGGTGTGATAATCAGAGTATTCCAGCCAACTAATTGTGCTTCAACAAATCTAAATAATCAAAGCACAGTTGTTTTTTTAAATTTTGCAGGCTCCACAATATGTATTCCAGGAGACAATGAAGGTGCTTCTTGGACAGAATTATTAAAAAATGATGATTTTATAACATGGTTAAAAAATACTGATATACTCGTAGCATCGCATCATGGAAGAGAGTCCGGTTATTGTGAGGAAATGATGCAGTATTGCCTTGAACTTAAGCTTGTTATTATTTCAGATGGCCCACAAGGTAATACGTGTGTTGCAGATAAATATGGTAATAAAGCCAAGGGATGGTTAGTTCACAGTTTGTCAGGTGCAGAGTCTAAAACGCGTTATTGTTTAACAACGAGAACAGATGGTGCCATGGAAATTGAATGCTATTCGGATGATGATAAAAATTATTTAATTGTAAATAAAGAATAGCCACGCTTTGTGATCTTTAGCATAAAATAAACCAACAGTTATCCGCATTTCGAAACTACTTCAATAAACAAAATCCATTCTATTATTTAATTAAATTCCGCAGATTGAATTGCAATTAAAAGGAAATTTATTATTGGCACCAATCATAAATTAAATGAAATGAATAAGTTATTATTTATCATCTCGTTTATTATTGTTGTTTTTATAAGTGCAATTTGTAAAAAAGATGGCAATGAAGGTTTGAGTTTTTGTAAATGTCTTAGTCAAATAGTTGATGCTTCTCAAGAAAACCCTCATGCTGGCGCGAATCTTAGCGAAGCGTGATTCGTGACTTTGGCTGTTCCGTCTCGGACGGATTTCACCTTTATATCACCCCTTCAGGGTTTTAAATAGTAGTGGATTGCTTATTTTCTATAATTATGCCACCCATACTGGGTTAAAAATAAAAGTTAAACAAAGAGCTTCTTTTCACTATAGCATTCAGATTAATATCCTCATAACATACTGAAGTATTGTGGTCTGTGAGACACAAGACCGCGGAAGTGGCACTTGCCATCCATAATTAAACCTCTTTTCGGCCCTGGTTTGTGGCCTTTTCCTTCCAAACCAACCCTCATGTAGTTCTTCGTATAATAATCTTTTCCAGGCAGTTCATGTGTCTTCTTCCTATTTTAGAATCAGAAAGGACTAAGACCATAATCCTGGCATCCATATCTCTTATGGATTGTCCATTTTTTTCGGTAATGATATAAAGGTTTTTGCCTGTTTCTCCATTTAATATCTCATCCCATGAAAATACCGCTTTAAAGGAATCAGAGCATACAAAGGTCAAATAAAATTCCCCCAATTCCTTTGGCTTTTCCACATTCAATTCCACTTTATCCAGGAATTCTTTCAATAAAACACCCTTTACATTTTTAATGGTATCCTTTGGAAATCCTCTGTGATTTGTAAGTACTACTTGATTTAGTTGTATGATTTTATATTTTTGAATGTCGTCCATTGTGACTGTAATTGGCGACTTTATATCCCCGCTAATTGTAAATTTATCCGTTGGAGTTATTTTGTTATCATTTACGCCATAATGATGAATATACAGAAAGAATAGAAGAAGGATGGCTGGCATTACTTTTTTGCCGCAAGATACAAAAGTATCTATTAGTGTAACTTTGCGGTAAGGTGACTACAGACCGGGATATAGCCAATTAATTATCAAATTTGAAACGACAAAACCGAATCATGCAAAAAAATATACTTTGGGCTGGCATTGAATATGATTCCCTTGAGAATTGTATGATTAAAAGCAAAGAATCTGGCGTGGAAATTAATTCGGTAATTATTGGAAGCTACAAACATGAAATATATAGGGTTTCCTATTTGATAAAAACAAATGAGCATTGGGCTACAGTTTTTTTTGAATTGGAAGTCCAATTTTCTGATAGAAAATTGATGTATTCTTATAACTGTGATCGAGAAGGGAATTGGACAAAAAATGGAAGTGCAATTGATGAATTTAAAGGATGTATTGATATTGATATTTCTTTAACCCCATTTACCAACTCCCTGCCCATAAACAGGTTGAAACTTGAAATAAATGAAAGGAGGCAGATAAAAGTTTTGTATATTGATATTTTGAATCAAGAAATAAAACCTGTTTTGCAAAATTATACAAGAATTTCAGACGTGGAATATAAATTTGAAAATGTACCTAATGATTTTGAAGCAATAATATCAATTGACGAGGATGGCTTTGTGGTTAACTATCCCAACCTGTTTGTGAGGCAGGAAATTAGTTAAGAGAGTAATTTCATTATCCATTGCCCCGAGGGAGTCTCTTACAGCTTTATATCACTCCTTTGGGGTTTTTAAGTGAATATGTTATTTTCTATAAATATGTCACCCTTTTTAGGTTGAAAAATTAAAAGTTAACAAAAAACGCCTTTTCACTGTGCAACTCAGATTAAAATACTCATAACACGCTGAAATATTGCGGTCTGTGAGACACATAGCGCGGAATCGGAAATTAATTATTCTTCGATTTTCCATGTGGGATTATGACCAATTTCCCAAATGTGGTTGTCTATATCTTGAAAATAACCAGCATAGCCACCCCAAAAAGTTTTTTGAGCTGGTTTTATAATTTTTGCTCCTGCATTTTTGGCTAGCTGCATAATTTCATCAACCTATTTGTCACTATTTACAAAATATCCAATAGAGAACTCCGTTGCACTTTCTGGTTGCAGTTTTATAGTACTGTCCCACGCTAAATTCTTTCTTTCATACAGACTAATTTTCAGTCCGTTATCAAGGTCAAAAACCACTACTTCCCCATTTTCAAATTCAGTACCGATAATGCCTGGCGTTTCCCGGCCAAGTCCGTCATTAAAGAATTTCATAGATTTCTTTAAATCGGTAACACCAAGTGGGAACATACTTATTCGCTGTTTCATTTTGTTATATTTTGTATAAGGTTAGTTTTATTAATGCAATACCAATACTGTAGACATAATGTTTATTTTTCATATTATCTGCAATCGTCAATCTAGAAGGGGGAATAACGTCGATGGTTTTTTTGAGCGACGTTAACTTTTTCTTCTCACTACTTACTTCTTACTACTCACCACTTACTTTTTTACAAATATTTTGCTTGTATTAAAAAGTTTTAATAGTTTTACCGCAAACAAATTAACAAACTATTAAAGAAATGAAAATCTTCAAAAGAATTATTATTGTATTGGTGGTATTGATAGCCCTGATCCTGATCATCGGCTTTTTTTTACCGAGAAATGTACACATGGAGCGGTCTATGGTAATGAAAGGATCCGCTAAAAATGCTTTCGACCAGGTAAACACGTTGAAAAACTGGGAAGGATGGAGTCCGTGGCAAAAGATGGACCCTAAAATGGTGATCACCTACAGCGGCCCGGCAAGTGGTAAAGATGCCAAATACAGCTGGGAAAGCGAGAAAAGTGATGTGGGTAAAGGGTCGCTCACTATCGTAGAAAGTGATCCTGACAGCCTTGTGAAGGTAGAAATGGAATTTAATGGTCATGGCAAAGGGTCTTCTAACTTTACTTTCAAAAAGACAACTGATGGAACAAATGTGACCTGGAGTTTCGATAGTGATATGGGTATGAACCCTATAATGCACTATATGGGCATGATGATGAATAATATGATGGGTAAATCTTTTGATCAAGGACTAACAGATATGAAAAACATAGTAGAAAAAATGCCGGCAACCTCTTCGGCTGATTATAAAGTAGAGGAAAGTACGAGTGCTGATATGCATATCCTTACCATGAACTATAAGGGATCATCGTCATCCGCTGAAATAGGAAATGCCTGCAAGGATGCGTATGGCAAGATAAATGCCTACATGACTAAAAAAGGCTTGAAACCCGCAGGACCTGCTTTCGCGGTATATAACAAATTTGATATGAGTAATGTAGATATGGATCCGGGTATGCCTGTAGATAAAGCAGATGCCGGAGATGGTGACATAAAGGGATCAGACATGAAAGCGATGAGTGTTTGCAAGGTGAGCTATACAGGTCCTTATTCCAAACTTGGTGGAGTACATATGGCTATCAATCAATACATAAAAGACCACAACAAGCAAATGATGGGCGCTCCGTGGGAAGTTTATATCACCGACCCAATGTCAGAAAAAGACAGTACAAAGTGGGTGACGGAGGTGGTGTATCCGGTGAAATAAAAGTTGATCGTTGTTAGTTGATCGTTGTTGGTTTTTGTAAGAGTAGCTTCGCGAGTAAAGATTATTAGTATTTGTGCAAATAAACAAGGGCTTATCCGCTCCTGTTTATTTGCACATTTTTATTTGTTCTATTGCGAAGCTATGAGATAAAAACCAACAACGATCAACTAACAACGGTATTTTATTTCATATTCACAAACTGCAGCGGTATCCCGAAGTCGGATTTGCGGAGGAGGGAGATGACTTCCTGGAGGTCGTCAATTTTTTTGCCGGAGACGCGCACCTGGTCTTCCATCATACTTGGGTCAACTTTTAGTTTAGCATCTTTTATGGCTTTCACAATCTTTCGGGCCACATCTTTGTCGATGCCTTCAACAATTTTAACATCTTTTTTTACCATTGCGCCGGCGGCATATTCTTCTTTTCCCATATCGAGCGACTTGGGGTCGATGCCCTGCTTCGCCATTCGCTGCATGATAATATCTTCTATGGCCTTGATCTTCATGCTGTTTTCGGTAACGATATGAAGGGTTGACGATTTTTTGTCATACTCAACAGTTGTTTTGGAATCCCTGAAATCGTAGCGGGTTGTGATTTCTTTCCGGGCATTATTGAGGGCGTTATCGAGGGTTTGCGCATCGATTTTGTTTACTACATCGAATGAAGGCATAGCGGTTGATATAAATTTATTCATCAAAACTATAAAAAATAGTACAACTTTGTCAGGATTTCACGTTATTTACAAAAAATTTAAGAAAACTGACCGATTCGTGCTTTTAATGAAAAAAGTCTCCTTAATTTTATCTCAAATTCAAACACCGTAATAAATCCGTATCTATGAAACATTATTCATTAGTCATTCTATTCTTTTTCAGTATTTTAACGGCCAGGGCTCAAACGCCGGGGTTAGTTGCAAAAGTGATGAAGAATGATAAATTCGGCCTGGCACAAACCAATGGCAAACTTTTGGTGAATATCCAGTTTGATAATATTGATGTTTTTAATGATGATATGGCGATGGTACAAAAGGAAGGTTTGTACGGGTTCATTAATAAAAATGGCGTAGTGGTAGTGCAACCTCAGTACGAAGAGGCGTTCAACTTTTATGACGGAATCGGTTGTGTGCGAAAGGAAGGTAAATATGGATTTATTGATAAAACGGGCGCTCTAATAGTACCGTGCCAGTTTGATAAGGTATCTAATTTTAATAACCCCCTAAAAACGGTGCAAATGGGGGATAAGTGGGGCTTTTGTGATAAAACCGGCAATCTTGTGATCCCGGCAAAGTATGATTATGTTAAGACTTTTAGCGAAGGGATTTCCGCCGTAAACATGGGTGGTAAAATGGCTGGTGAAAATGCGGTACAAGGTGGTAAATGGGGATATATTGACAAAAGCGGTAAAATGGTGATTGCTCCTAATTTTGAAGATGCGTGGTCTTTTACCTCTGATGGCCTGGCTATCGTAAAGAAACAAGGCAAGTATGGCTATATTGATAAAACAGGTAAGTTGGTGATACCAGCCTCTTACGTAGCCTGCAGTAATTTTAATAATGGAGGATTGGCTTCGGTACAAAAAGAAGGTGGATTTGGATTGATAAACAGGCAAGGAAAATTAATTAATCCACAGCTATTTACAGCGGTAGGTACTACATTTGTTGATGATTGTTTAGAAATAGAAATTGGTAAGAAATGGGGATTTATTGATAAGACAGGAAAAATAATTGTGCCTGCAACATTTGATGAGGTGAAACATTTTACAAATGGATTAGCACTCGTAAAAAAGGCAAACAAATTCGGGTATATAGATAAAACAGGAAAACAAGTTATCCTTTGCGCCTACATTGAAGCAGCCCCATTCTTAGACAATGGTCTTGCTGCAGTAAGTGTTGGCAACAGACCTACGACTCCAACATCGACAACACCACCAAAACCAGGATCAAAACCTGCTCCTACAACGCCAATGGAACGGAAGTGGGGATTTATTGATAAAACAAATGCAAAGATAATACCGACAATTTATGACCAGGTGAGTCCTGAATTTGATAATGGGCTGGCTTTGGCGGTTAAGAACGGATTGTCAGGATTTATAGATCCAACCGGCAAAGAAGTGATTGCCTTTAAATACGATGATGCACATGATTTTGGTGAAGGACTTGCTGCTATTAGCCTCGGTGGTAAATGGGGCTTTATCAATCAGACAGGCGTAATGGTTGTAAAACCAGCCTTTGAGGATGTAAAAGATTTCAACAATGGATTTGCCGCAGTAAGTAAAAACTCACTCTGGGGTTTCATTGATAAAACAGGAAAAGTGATCATTCCAATTCAATATGGTTCTGTAGAAGATTTCATCAACATCAACAAGCCTGCAGGTAAGGGTGGAAGTGATGAGGATTAGGACTATTCGGCATTGAGGCAATTAGCCAATGACAATAAATTATTGATATTTCGATTTATCAAATAATCTATTATTTTGAGATAGATATTAAATAATATGAAAAATATTGTTTCATATGTTTTGCTACTAATCGGTTTAATTCCAACTGAGCTTTATTCTCAAAATGGGATAACTTATTTATTAAATGATTTTAATTATTCAAATCAAATAATAAAGTCTAACCAAAAAGCCTTTTTTTCAGCAAGTTTTGGAATTTTCGGAGGCCCCAATGATCCAGGACTTTACGTTACAAAAATACAGATCGGAGTTTCAGGAGGGCTTGTTCCGTTTGTGTCTAATCTAATTATTACTAGTGACAATGGCCCCATTGCAGGCCCGATTTCCAAACTGCTAACTATAAATGATTTTCCTCTTGGAAAATTTAATATAACTGATGGCACTGAAGCTTTTTCATTCATATATGCTGATTATCATGTGAATATTTCAGATTCAACTCTTTACGGCCAAAGCATAACTTATAGTGCAAATATATTTTATCTTAATGAAAAGAATGACACCATTTCAAGTGGTTGGCTTCCATTGCAAACCGTATATTGGAAGGATGATCTCCACCACAGTGCAATTACGCCGGTAAATTCAAAGGATGAGTTAATTAATGTTTACCCTAATCCTTGTTCCAATAAATTGAGAATCTCCGGGTTTCAGACAATTAAAAATGTAAGTATTTATGACGTTTTGGGTAAAGAAATTATTCAGTTTCGAAATCTGTCCTCAAATGAAGAAATCAATACATCTGCTTTAAATAAAGGTGTTTACTTTGTTAAAATTTTTGATGATAGCGGGTCAAGACCATATATTCAAAAAATAGTAAAGCAATAAAATATTGTGCCTAAACCTTATAGGTCTTTGAGACCTAAATTATTGATTCAAGGCTTTTTCCCTTCATAAGAAACCACGCATATCTTATCTCCTTTTGCATTGATTGCTAATCTATAGAATGATTTATAAGGTGTATTCGTAAAATCTGCAATCTCCGTCCAATCAAGGTCATATCCTATCCTGAATTTGTAAAGTTTGCCTTTGCAGCCCATGTATAGGTTGCTTTTTGGACCGAGCGCGAAATCTTCGCAGTGAGGGAGGGTCTGGGTAATCCTTTCCATTTTATCCGCGCTATAATCACTATTTTCGGAAAGTTTACAAATCAAATACATACTATCTTTTTTGTCTGGACTCTTTAAGACAAAAATAATACTATTTGATTTATCATCAAGCTTTTGTATTGTACGGCCAATATTTTTTACTTGTCTGGCGTCAAGCTCATAATCATCCAATTTTTTTACATGTTTGTACCCTCTTCGGGCTGTATCTGCTATTTCAAGTTTCATTGGCTCAGGTATATTAGCTATTGCAACTCTTTTATCGATCCAACAATAATAACCTATTGAATCTGCATTTCTAAGAATAATGGAAGGGTTTCCCCCATCCAAAGGAAACTCCCATAATTGTTGTGAAGAGTCTTTCATTACCCGTACTACGCTGATATACTTGCCATCAGGAGTGAGCTTTGGAGAATATTCATCTTCCGGTGTATTGGTAAATTGAGTAGTTTGATTTGCCTTTATATCATATTTATAAATATCCGATTGTTTGTTTCTGTAGGACACATAATAAATTGATTTTCCGTCAGGTGTGAAATATGGTTGGTTATTATATCCTTTAAAATCTGATATTTTTTGAGCATTTTCAAAAATGTATTTCCCATGCTTTACTTTCATATCCATCAGATAGATATCGGTTGTGGGTACCTGTGCAAAAGATTTGAAAGATAGAATATTACACAGCGCGAATAAGATCAGAAGGTTTCTCATCAATTTTTATTTGTTGTAAACTTACGGATCAAATTTTGAATAAACACCTAATTGATCATTGATTATTGTTCATTGAATCTCTATCTT
>Ga0207068_1120_pt1 | contig 22581 bp, 19 predicted proteins | sample Alteio_BWMinCont_23_FD_153475 | JGI IMG/M metagenome (GOLD analysis project Ga0207068, IMG submission 153475) | Enriched cells from forest soil in Barre Woods Harvard Forest LTER site, Petersham, Massachusetts, United States -... | ecosystem: Environmental > Terrestrial > Soil > Temperate forest >... | reverse complement strand
CTGGCTTGCATCAAAAAACTTATAAAATGTTCCATAGGCCAATAAGGATCCTGCATAGATCAACAAACTCAAATAAAGTATACTTCTGCTAGAATCATTCTTTCTTTTTTGGAAAAACCATAATCCTGCGATTCCTAGAAATGGAGCATAAAGAAGGATAGTGATCAAAGGAATCCGGATAATCCTGTAAACCAATTCCACCAGAAATATTTTGAGGGACCGGAAACCCTCTCCTGCCCAATCCATATAGTCAACCAATTGCTTATGCATATAGGGGCTCATGGCAGTAACCCCCCAATGGCTATAAATCCAAGCAATAAAAAGAAGCAATCCTGCCAAATACCCAAAAAGTCTTAAAAATTCCATTTTCGTGATCCGCTTCATGATGACAGATATTACCAAAAACACCGTTATTCCGGAAACAACTCCAGGCATGGAACCGATTGACATCACGGGTAGGAAAAGAATACTGGTAATTGCAAGAGGGATATACCCCGAAACATAAAACAACATGCAGGCCAGCAAGATGGAATAATGCACGCTGAATTTTTCTCCGGAGAATTCCATAGGAGCTTCTCCAGAGCCGATCAGAAAGGGAGACTCTACAAAAATATCGTGAAAATACAAGCCTCCAACAAAAAGAAATGCAAGACAACTGATCCATACAAGAAATGAAATGCGGGTGATGCGTTCTACAAGCGCCACCATACCCAAGACAATCAGAATCGTCAGAAACGGATAAGTGAGAAGGTATAAGGAAACAAAGTTCAGGGTATGGAAAGGTACAGTGAACAAAGCATTCAGCCAGAGTTCAAAATAATGATACGGTTCCATCCCGTGGTAAGCAGGGCTGAGCATGTTTTGAACCAGGAACCTGTTTTCCTGACCTGTCTGACCCAACATCAGGGAGATATTCGAATAATAGATCTTATCAAAATAAGAAGCTCCTGGATTGCAGTTCAGGATAAACCGAAATTCTCCGTGAAAGTGGAGTATTAAACAAGCAAACCAGGTATAAATACCTAAGGAAACAGGAAGGAGAGGAAGTAGTTTACGAAACCAGGATCCGGACCCAGCCATCTCCTCTTCCGGTGCTACGGTAATGCAAATTGCTTGTTTGTTTCTTCCGACATACTGTCTCAGCTCCCACAGAAGGAAGCAAAACACAAGTACAATGGCCAGGTTAATTGTTTTGCCGGAAGTTTTCCAGAGTGAATAGCCTGTCACGCAAAAAAAAACTCCGCTCAGTATTTTAATAAACACCTTTGAATAAAAGCCCTTTAGAATCAAATGAGCCTTAACACCTTTATGCAAAATGTGACCTATCACAAAGAAGAAAACCAAAATCAACAGCAGAAAAAGGTAATAGCTTGTAAAGAGAAGCAGGGATTCGGCCATATCAAAGTTTTATATACCTACAAAGGGTTTAATCGGCTTTATTCATGATGGTATTTCTCCCCTTTTAAAATAGTGGCCCCTCTGTAAATCTGCTCGGTACAAATTAACCTGATCATCTGATGTGTAAAGGTCATTTTAGAAAAGGCTATTCTCCCGGGACAACGAGCATATACTTCATCTGAAAACCCGAATGGCCCTCCGATAACGAAGGCAAGGTGTTTGACTGAGCCGTTCATCTGCTTCTGAAGGAGGGCGGAAAATTCCATTGAGTTGTACTCTTTGCCTTTTTCATCAAGCAAGAATACCTTGTCGCACCCTTCTGTAGCCCGAAGAATCAACTCCCCTTCTTTTTCCTTCTGCTTTAACGGAACAATGTTTCCCACCTGTTTCAGAGCAGGGATTTCCGCACAGGTAAAAGGGAAGTAATGTTTAAGACGGCTTACATAAATATTCATCCCCTCCTTAATCCAGGTCTCTTCGGTTCTTCCTATGCAAATCAGGCTAATCTTCATGCTATTTTTTCCTCTTTCCAAATCTACTGATTTCTCACTTAAAACCCACAGACAGATAAACTCATCGGCGTACATCTAAAAAACACCAGATTGATTTCCAGCTTTTCTTTGAAAAATGGGCTTTTTGGCCTAACTTTGTTTTATAGATATCTAATAGGATTAAACAAATTCGGTAACTCTTATTTTCTCCTGGAAACACTTATATGAAAAGCATTTTATTTCTCCTGTTTTTCTTATCTGGTTCTTTTCCGAAAGATGTGCCTGACCTATCGGACGAAATCGCTTCCGCAATAAGGAGCGGTAATGCTGCTGCCCTCTCCAAGTACTTTGCTGCCAATGTGGATCTTAAAATTCTGGACCAGGAAAATATTTACAGCAAAGCTCAGGCGGAATTACTGATCCGTGACTTCTTTTCGAAGCACAGTCTGAAAACATTTACAATTGCCCATAAAAGCGCACTGAAGAATGATTCCCAATTTGCTATTGGCACTCTGGAAACCACTACTGGAAAATTTCGGATTAATTTTGTCATGAAATCAGCAATCGGTAGCAGTGTAATTACTATCACCCAATTTCGCATAGAGCCTGAAGATGAGTGACAAAGTTGACAGATTCCTCCCAGATCCCAAATCTATTTCTGCATTCATTCAAATAGCCTTGAAAGAAGATATAGGTGATGGAGATCATACCTCCCTGGCTTGTATCAAGCATGGCGTAAAGGGTAAAGCAAGGCTTCTTGTAAAAGAACCCGGAATCCTGGCAGGTCAGTCCCTTGCTGAGCTTATTTTCAGAGAAGTTGATACTTCACTTGAGGTAAAGACATTTATATTCGACGGACAACCCATAATACCCGGGGATGTTATTCTGGAAGTATCGGGAGAAGAACAATCCATTCTCTTAGCCGAACGCCCTGTCCTCAATTGCATGCAGCGAATGAGTGGAATTGCGACGACCACTTCCAGATATTTAAAACTGATTGAAGGAACCGGTGCACAGTTGCTTGATACCAGAAAAACAACACCGGGCATGCGATTGCTTGAAAAATGGGCCGTAAGAATTGGAGGAGGAATGAATCACCGCATTGGACTTTATGATATGATACTTATTAAGGACAATCACGTTGATTATGCTGGAGGAATAAAAGAAGCGATAGGATCAGTCAGAGAATATCTCCAACAGAAAAAAAAGAATCTTAAAGTAGAAATAGAAGTCCGAAATTTTGAAGAGCTTAAGGAAGCGTTAGAAGCAGGTCCTGGAAATATTAACAGGATCCTGCTGGATAACTTCACACCAAAAGATTTGAAGACTGCAGTCGGGCTCATAGGAAAACGATTCGAAACTGAAGCCTCCGGTGGAATCAATGAAAATACCATCCGGGAATATGCATTAACGGGAGTAGATTACATTTCTGTTGGTGCCCTTACACATAGTTTCAAGAGCCTGGATTTAAGTCTCAAGGCCTTTAAATAATATCCGATTTATGATTCCTGAGAACCGAGGCCCGATTGAGAAATTTATAACCAAGACCTATATTTTTCAATGGCTGAAAAAGTGGTCCGGGAAAATTTATCCTCCGGGATTCGAAGGAGTCAGTCTTTATGATACAGGTAATTTTTTCTATCATGGCATTGACAAAGGCGCCCTTCCTACCCGTGCATCAGCCATGGCCTTTAGTTTTTTTCTGGCCATTTTCCCTTCCATCATATTTCTTTTTACCCTGATACCCTACATCCCTATTCCTGATTTCCAAGTACAAATTCTGAAAATGATCAGGGATATTATGCCCCCTGACTCATTCAAAGCAGCTGAAGAAACATTGGTGGAGGTTGTAACCAAACAAAACGGTAAGTTGTTATCAGTCGGTTTTCTGACCGCACTTTATTTCAGCACAAATGGGTTCAATTCCATGATTACCGCATTTAACACCAGCTACCATACAAGCGAAACGCGGAAACCACTCCAGCAGAGGCTTGTATCCATACTGCTGGTCCTAATTTTCGCATTGTTATTAACGCTTGCAGTAGGGTTAATGGTAGGAAGTGACCATATTACCCGTCATGTCCTTCCCAAAGGGCACTGGGCCTTTTACTTAATCAAATCCACCCATTGGATCATCCTTTCGGCACTTCTTTTCACAGTTATCTCTTCCTGCTTTTATCTGGGTCCTGCTTCCAAAATTGGCTGGAAATTTGCTTCAGCCGGTTCTACCATGGCTACTATCCTCTGCGCCATCACCTCCCTTGGTTTTGGATATTACGTAGGTCATTTTGGGAAGTACAATAAGGTATATGGTTCTATCGGAACACTCCTCATTGTACTGATGTGGATCTATTTAAACTGCCTCGTACTACTGATCGGATTTGAGTTTAATGCAGGAATCCATTCTGCGAAAAGGAAGAAAAACACCACCCATCCGCATCCTGTCATGTCAGAGGAGTAAACCCTCCCGACCTTTTCTCCGGTTGGGTTTATATTTGTATCTTTCGCACTGCCAAATAATTAGCCATGATAAAAAAGCTTGTTCTGCTTGGGTTCTGCCTTGTTCTAATGTTTTCTTCTGCCTGTTCACAATCACCCGTCACCTTTCAATCGAAGGATAATTCCCTTTATTGGAAAAACCGAAAACCCTTTGAAGGTTATTGGCAGCAGGATGTTCATTACAGCATAAAAGCTGATATCGACGAAAAGACTGACATCATTACTGCAAGTGAAGAGCTGACTTATACTAATAATTCTCCCGATACTTTACCTTTTGTTTATTTTCACCTTTACGAAAATGCCTTCCAGCCCGGATCCTACACGGATATGCTTCACAAGGCGAACAATTATCCAATCCGATATGGAAAATATGAGTCACAAGGCCTTGGCACTAAGATTTCCAAGATTCAAATCAATGGGCTGGATTTAAAAACCGAGCTGGACAATACCATCCTCAAAGCTTTTCTCCCGACTCCGCTGAAACCTGGTGAATCGATAAAATTCACTATCGATTTCAAGTCTTACTTTGATGCCGGAGGGTCTATCCGACGCAGGATGAAAATGTTCAATGCCTGGGGCTATAAACACTATGACGGAGTACACTGGTATCCGCGTATTTCTGTTTACGACCGTAAACAGGGCTGGGATACAGACCAGCATCTGACCCGGGAATTTTATGGAGACTTCGGATCATTTGATGTCGAGCTCACCTTTGCCAATGATTTTGTAATGGATGCAACAGGTATTCTCCAGAATAAGGCCGAAGTGCTGCCACCTGCGCTAAGAGATTCGCTTGATATTAAAAGATTTAAAGGAAAAGTTTGGAACTCTCCTCCTACATTTCATATCAAGCCTGATGGCACCCGGAAGACCTGGAAGTTCCATGCCGACAATGTGCATGATTTTGCTTTCACCGCTGATCCTACATACCGAATAGGGGAAACATCCTGGAACGGTATCCAGATCCTTGCGATGGCAGAAGAACCACATGCAGGAAGATGGCAAACAGCTGCAGACTTTACGGCAAAGGTCATCAAGTTATATTCTGAAGATATTGGTATGTATGGATATCCTAAAATGGTTGTTTGTGATGCTCAGGATGGGATGGAATACCCTATGCTAACTCTGGATGGAGGAATGGAACCCGACTTCCACTCCCTATTTGCACATGAAATCGGTCACAATTGGTTTTTCGGGATGGTGGGAAGCAATGAAACATACCGAGCCATGATGGATGAAGGCTTTACCCAATTCATCGATTCCTGGGCTTTGATCAAACTAGACGGGCCTTATATGGTTTCGGGGTCCAGACCAAAATCCGCCTATGTTCAGAAATTTCTCAAGCCTGTAGAAACGATTAACAGTGAAGTTTATCTCCGATATTTACCTGAAGCGGCAAAGGGTGATGAGACTACCCTCAATACCCATAGCGACCACTTCAATGGAGGATTAAGACATAGCGGTGGATATGGCCAGGTTTATGCGAAGACCGCTACCATGCTCTATAATCTCCAATATGTACTGGGAGATGAGCTCTTTCAAAAATGTATGCAGCATTATTTTGCTCAATGGAAATTTTGCCATCCCTACCCTGAAGATTTCAGAAATTCTGTAATTCAATATACCCATGTCGACCTGAATTGGTTTTTTGATGAGTGGATAGAAACTGCACAAACTATTGATTATGCAGTCAAGGGTTTCAAATCCGGAGAAAAAGAAAATGAATATATCATCACCCTGAAGCGAAAAGGAAGAATGCAAATGCCTGTTGATTTTACGGTATATGCCAAAGACGGGAAGAACTACAGTTATTACATACCTAATACCTGGTTTGAGAAAAAAACAAACTCCACCGTTCTACCCCGATGGATTGGATGGGATAAAATTCAACCCGAATATCAGGCTCATGTTATTATTCCCTCCGGGATAAAAGATATTCAAATAGATACTACCGGCCGACTTGCAGATGTGGATATGCTCGACAACAGCTATCACTTACCGGTGGCCTATGCTTTCGATTCCAAAATAGTGAACTACCCTGATCTGCAGCATTACGAGCTCTTTTACAGGCCGGATTTGTGGTTCAATGGGTACGATGGAATAAAAGCCGGCCTGCATCTGAACGGGAACTACCTGAATTATTTTCATGTTTTCGATGCAAACGTATGGTTCAATACAGGACTGGCTCAGCAGATTCTACCTGCCGGTTCTGAGCCACTGAAATTTGATCTTATATCCTTCCGGATCAATTATAAGACCGCAACGGATAAGCTCGTTAAACGATCTGATGTCGTTCTCTCTGCACGCTTCCTGGACGGATTAATGGCCTACACCCTTGGTTTTGAGTTTAAAGACAAGAGTCTGAAGAACCTCTTTTATGTGAACTTCAAGTCTATGCTGAGGCCGCAGAGCTCGTCTATGACCTACTTACTATATCCTCAGGAATGGAATGACAATATGTATAATAACACCCTCAACCTGGGTGTAAACCATACCTATAACTACAGACATGGGTCTGGCTTTATGAATCTGGGAATGAGAACTTCTGCTTTGGGAAGTAATTATGATTACTCCTCACTCAGTCTGACAGAAGTAAACCGCCATGATCTGGGTAAAAAAATAAAATTCAGTACCCGTTTCTTCGCTGAATTTATAACAGGATCGAACATCCCGAATGAATCTGCCTTGTTCCTTGCCGGTGGCAATCCAGAAGAGATGATGGAAAATAAATACACCCGTTCTATCGGCTTCGTCCCGACAGACTGGCTCGGTTATGGCCCAACGACTAATCACTTTCAATATGGAGGAGGCCTTAATCTGAGGGGTTATGCCGGCTATCTTGCACCCAAACTTCTGAATGATGGAACAGAACGGGATCTATACAAAGGAAGCAGTGGTGCAAGTGTGAGCGGAGAGCTTGAGTTCCAGAAATTATTTACTTCGGGCATTTCTTCAATCTTTGGCACCCGATTATTCTCCAAAATCAGCAGCACCATTGCTATCCAGACTTACCTTTTCGGAGATGCCGGAGTGATCAACTACAATCATTCCAACGAAGTTATTGCCTATGATGACATCCGTGCAGATGCCGGACTTGGACTGACTTTCACCATTAAAAAATGGGGAGCATTACAAAATGTAAAACCGCTTACAATCCGATTTGATATGCCATTCGTCCTGAACAGCACCCCCGCTACCGACCCTGATTATGTTCAATTCAGATGGGTACTGGGCATTAACAGATCATTTTAAATTATTTTCCTGACCAATCGAAAAATGAAAAAAAACAGATTCCTGCTTCTTCCAATCCTTTTACTTTCCGGAGCCCTCTTCAGTCAGAACACAAAAGACGTGTACGACAAAGCCATTGTTCTTAAAAATGAATTCAAATACAAAGAAGCCATGCCTTATTTTCAGGCACTGATCAGAGTGGATTCCTCCAACCTTGATTTTCTAGCAAACGGTAGTCAGGTTTACACCCGTTTCGGTTACCTCTATATGAAGTCCGAGTCGGAAAAACAGAAATACTTTCATACCGGAGAATATCTTGCAAAAAAGGCCATTGCAAAAGATGAAAAAAATGCGGAAGCCCATTATGCATACGCACTGGCTTTAGGCAGGATTAATGAAAATGAGAGCTCCAAAACGAAGATTGCCAATGCAAAACTTATCCGTAAGGAAGTGGACAGAGCCATTGAGTTAAATCCCAAGCAAGCCGGTGCCTATCACATTCTGGGCCGGTGGCATGCCACCATAGCTGGGTTTAATGCCGTTGAGAAAGCTATGATTAACACTTTTTTCGGTGGCGTTCCTCCCGGAGGTTCCTATGACGATGCCGTAAAATGCTTCCAAACAGCTATCAGCCTTGAACCCAAGAACATGATTCATCAATACGAACTGGCAAACACTTATTATGCCATGGGGAAGAAGGATCTCGCCAAAACCTGGCTGGAGAAAGCCATGGCTATCCCTGTTATTTCTGACGATGATAAGATTACTTCTGAGAAATGTACAGATTTGAAGAAGAAGCTATAGAGAAATAAGAGGCAGGAGACATCGATCGGAGATTCCGACTGGCTTGAATAGGGTTTTATTCCTCCAGGAACCTCAACCGAATTCCAAAGGTTTTCAGAGATTTGATTACAAAATCATTGACATCAGGAGCGATGCGGAAGAAGAGTATGGATCCCATGAAAAGGGCACCGATCATTACAGACCTCACCAGCATGTCGAGATAAATATTTCCTAAAAATGGGAGGAAGCTATTCAGTGCAAAACAGATCCCTCCAATCATCAATACCCAAATATTGCTGCGTTCAAAAGGCTGGATTTTGAAAAATTTATTAACGAGAAGAAGTTTCAGCAGGTTATATACAATAATGCTGATGCTGGTAGCAATTGCAGCCCCGTTCATCCCCATATCAAGAATCCGGATAAAGACATAGTTCAGGCCAATCGTCAACACCACGAGTAAAAGAGTCAGCATCAAATCATATTTGTATTTCCTCGAAGTATAAGTGATCACTCCATTCAGGCCTGCTGTCATGTCGAACAATCTCCCTAAGCTGAGAAAGAGGAACACATATTTTCCACTCGAAAATTGCTTGGGCATAAAACTGAATATATCATCGAAATCGGCCCAAACTCCTAGAAAAACAACAGTACCAATGACCAGACAGACTGCAGTGACCTGCTTATATAATTTTTCCATGGCCTTCATATTGCGCTCTTTCCAATGTTGAGCTACAAATGGACTTGTGATCTTAAGAATAGACCGGTATGGAATCAACATCACGGTGGTGAAAAAAAACACCGTCGTATAAATACCAACAAAATACATTCCTCCCACCTTATTTCCATGCACCAGTTGATCGCCCATAAGTGCTGCAATCATCAAGGCATCCACATTGGTGATAAGGGCATTTCCGGAGGAAGCAAGAATGGAGTAAAGCCCATATCCAAACATACTTTTTGAAAAGCGCTTCACCCGTTTCGTAAACAGCGGTTTCAGAAACAACTGACGGATATAGGCAGCATAGATAATTGTTAACACCGCAAGACAACAGTTCACCCCAACGTAGATCATAACAAATTGATGGAAGTCTACTACTTTCAGCGCATACAGCGTCACGGCAACAGTGACGAGCATCCTCAGGACCACCTCGTTCAGAAAAGACGGGATTACTGTTTTTAGCAATGAACGGAGATAGGAATCGTACAATTGAAAGTAAACCGTCGCAAATCCCAGCGGGATGATGTAATAGTAATAATCTACCAGAAGTTTGGCGCTGACCGAGTAATGAGCTACTACGAAGGGCTTAAGTGTGATAAAGGCTACCGTAGTTAACACAAATCCAAACGACATAATGATACTTACCCAAAACAGGAATCCATGGTGCTTTTTTTCTTCATCTTTGAAAAAGGGAAAAAACCGGAGGACCACACCATTTAAACCCAGGGCAGAAAACTGGGCATAGATCACGGAAATATTGATCATGATATTGGTCAGACCAACCTCCTCTGTGCTTAAGAAATTAGGGAAAAGCAGCACCTTATTTACATAACCCAGGATGAGGCCTATGTAAGACACTATGGTAAGCTTGAATCCGTCTCTTTGAACTATTCCCACAATATTGTCCAGTTTGATTTTACTCCCTCGGATATGTAAAGATGAGCAAAAATACTCCCTTCCATGCCCCAATGAAGCCAAGTAATTAACTATTCCATGTGTATTTTATTATTTTTACGGGACTATTTAACTTTTTTTAATGAATTCTGCGGCATTCCGTATCATCCTTACTAAAATACGCTGGCTGGCATACGAAACCGCGACCTCTTGTTTCGATTTTGTTTTCTGGTTTCTGAGGCTTCCTGTTCCCGGAATGGTTGCAAAGCCAGAACCCGGAAGAAAACGTATTGTATTTGTCGGTGAGCTTCTCCCTCCACGTACACCTCGAATGGCTAAATGGCTGGTAAGGTCAGGCGGCTTTTCTGCAGTCCTGGTCTGTAGTAAAAGAGGATTTGTCCAGGCCTTTTCCGATCCTCATTTTGAAGGAGTTTATCTCTTCCGCAACAAGTGGCATTTAAAACGTATCCTTCTAGCTATCCCGGAAGTGTATGTATTACATTCCTTTGCCCCTAAGAGCTATTACCCCGATATAGCCCGTCAAACTTTGAACGTTCCCTTCATTCACGATATGCAGGATGTTTATGCCACTTATTATGGGCTGACACCTTCACTCGGCTGGTTGAAAAAAGAGTTGCCACATGAAAAGACCTGTTTGGAAAAAGCCAACGGACTGGTAGCAAATAGCCTGGAACCAAATGCTGCCTATCGTAAATACTTCACAAAGCAGAAGCCCCCTTCTCTTTTCTTTCCGTTATATTGTGATGACGATTTTTTCTTTGAAAATAAAAAGGAATTAAACCCGGAAGATATACATATCGTATATGCCGGTGGAGTAGCTGGATCTCACCGTAACCCTAAACAATATGGAAATATCCAGTTCAAATCACTCATCCTAAAGTTAGCGAGTCAGCAAATTCATTTTCACATTTACCCCAGCCCTTCCAATGTAAGAGCCGATTACGAAGAATATGAAGCAATGGCCAGGGAAAGTGCTTATTTTCATTTTCATGAACCGGTATCCCAGCAAAAACTAGGCGAAGAATTGAATAAGTATCATTTCGGAATTCTTCCTTTTTTCAAGGAACTCAGCGAGCAAAGCGATGAAAAATTGAAATATGCTACGACCCTTAAACTTTTCAATTATCTGGAATCGGGGATTCCTGTTATCGTTTCGAAAGATCTGCAGTATCAAAGCTGGATGGTGAAGAGGACCGGTAGTGGGTTTGAAATAGGGATTGAGGATCTCAGTGTTCTTAAAAACATAATTTTAAATCATCCTTATTCTTCCCTGAAAGAAGCTGTTTCCACAGCTAGGAAAAGCCTTTCCCTGAAAAAACAGATCAATCGGCTCATCGAATTTTACAAACAGGTAACTCCTTAGTTGACAATAATAATATGACTATATTTCAACCATGAAGAAAGCCGTAATCATAGGGGCAAGGGCCGATGGTCATGCGAAGGTTGTGCTTGAAATCCTTCTTGCACAAGGCATATTTGAAGTTGCGGGTTTTATTGATGATGATCCTGCCCAAAAGGAAACTTATATCCGAAACTACCGGGTACTTGGTTCTATGAAAGAACTTCCGGAAATTGCCCGAAAACTCCAAATTACTTGTGGTATTGTTGCGATAGGGCATAATTCGATGCGAAGGAAACTTGGAATAGGACTGGAAGCGATGGGGTTGGAACTCATCAATGCTATTCATCCTACCGTTCATCTCGATTCCGATGTAATTCTGGGAAAAGGCATATACATTGGCCAGGGGGTCATTATTGTTACCGGTAGCCGGATTGGAGATAGTGTGAACATTCATACCGGCACCACGATCGATCACGATAATTTTATAGGTGATGGCGCTAATCTAGGCCCTGGAGTTCATACTGCCGGAAGAGTGAGAATAGAAAAAGATGCATTCCTCGGGACAGGAACATTGGTGATTCCTGATGGAGTGATTGGTGAAGGAGCCATCACAGGAGCCGGAACGGTAGTGATACGTCCGGTAGAACCACATACGAAAGTAGTCGGAAACCCGGCAAGAATACTCAAGAGTTAGATACGTTTATTGAAGGAGAAGGCGAAAAAGTTTACCTTTGTACCCTTAAAACCACACTAGAGTGAAACACATTTTTGTCACAGGAGGAGCAGGCTACGTAGGTTCTGTTCTTGTTCCCAAACTGCTTAAAAATAACTACCGGGTTACGGTTCTGGATCTGATGATTTATGGGGAAGATGTATTACCCTCTCATCCTAACCTAATCGCCGTTAAAGGCGATATACGGGACCAGTCTCTCTTGAAAAAACTTCTTCCTGGTGTGGACTCAGTCATCCATCTGGCCTGTATCTCCAATGATCCCAGCTTCGAACTCAATCCTGGCCTTGGCAAATCCATCAACCTGGATGCTTTTGAACCCCTTGTGAAGATTTCCAAAGAATCAGGAGTAAACCTGTTTATATATGCTTCGTCTTCCAGCGTGTATGGAATCAAAGACCAGCCGAATGTGAATGAAGAAGTGAGCTTGGACCCCTTGACTGATTATTCCAAATTCAAGGCTTTATGTGAAACCATTCTGGAGCAATATCGCGGACCAGGTTTTACCACTTGCACCATTCGCCCGGCCACTGTTTGTGGATATGGCAAACGTCTCCGGCTTGACCTCACCGTCAACATCCTGACCAACCTGGCTATCAATAAAGGAGAAATAAGCGTATTTGGAGGAACCCAGAAACGGCCCAACCTGCATATTGAAGACATGACTGATCTCTACTGCAAACTACTGGAGCTGCCTTCGGAAAAGATTGATGGCAAAGTTTGGAATGCAGGGTATGAGAATTTCACCGTCTCCCAAATTGCACAGATGGTTAAGAATGTGATTGGCGATAAGGTGAAGATTGTGACGACCTCTTCCAACGACCTCCGCTCTTACCACATTTCCTCCGAGAAAATTAAAAAAGATATTGGGTTTGAACCCACTCACTCTATTGAAGATGCCGTACAGGATCTGAAGGCCGCTTTCGAAAAAGGGTTGGTTCCCGATTCTCTTACTGCCGATAAGTATTTTAATGTGAAGTTGATGCAGAATATTAAACTGGATTGAACTACAAAAGCATGATAACCAAAACGATTACAGTCCCTTACTTAAATCTGGGCCTCCAGCACAAGAACATCAAAGCCGATATTCTACGCAGCATTGAAGCGATTCTGGATAACGGACAATTCATCCTGGGAGAAGAAACCCAACGATTCGAGAAAACCTTTGCGGAAATAGCCGGCACCAAATACGCTCTAGGCGTTGCCAACGGAACCGATGCTCTTTTTCTTTCTCTGATGGCCCTGGGTATCGGCAAAGGAGATGAGGTGATTACCGCGCCCAACTCTTTTCTTGCCTCTGCTTCCTCTATTGCCATTGCTGGAGCTACACCTGTTTTTGCCGATGTATTGTCTGATTTTAATCTTGATCCTGAAAAAGTAGAGAAAGCGATCAGCTCTAAAACAAAAGCCATCATTGCCGTTCACCTTACCGGAAGACCGGCTCCTTTGGATGAACTCAAAGTAATTGCGACCAAACACCACCTCCACCTGATTGAAGATTGCGCCCAGGCTGTTGGAGCTACCTACAAAGGAAAACCTGTTGGATCTTTTGGAATAACGGGGTGCTTCAGTCTTCATCCCCTGAAGAACCTGGCTGCTTGCGGCGACGGGGGAGTGATTACTACCAACGACGAAAAGATTTACAAACATTTTCTACTTGCCCGTAACCACGGACTGAAGAACCGGGACGAATGTTCTTTCTGGAGTTACAACTCTCGTTTGGATAACTTGCAGGCTGCTATACTCAATGTGAAGCTTCCTGAATTGGAAACTTGGACAACCAGAAGAAGGGAAATAGCGGGGCTCTATCAAGCGGAACTTAAGGGATTGGATTTGATTATTCCAATCGACAAGGATCACGAGAAAGCCGTATATCATACATTTATCATCCAATCCAGTAAGAGAGATGCACTCAAACAGTTTCTTGCAGATTGCCAGATAGACACTAAAGTACACTACCCGGTAGCCATCCACCTTCAGGAAGCTGCACAATACCTCGGTTATAAAAAAGGAGATTTCCCGGTTACCGAAAAGCAAACCGCTACCATTCTAAGCTTGCCTATCTTTCCCGAGCTCACCAATCAACAGGTTAATTATGTAATTGCCTCTATCCGGAATTTTTTTAAAGCAAATTAATGGAACAAGCTGAACATACCGACAAAAGAGGTTACAATACACAGGAGCATTGGGAAAAATCAGGAGAAAGATCCTGGAAAGATTATATCTGGTTATACAACAATCTCAAAAAGCATTATCATTCCCAGGAACCGATAGGCAAGATTCTTGATATTGGCTGCGGGCATGCCAATTTTCTGGATTGCTGCAAAGAAAACGGTTCCCCTGCCGGTAATCTTTTCGGAATAGAAGGAGAGCCAGAGTCACTGGAAATATGCAAGAAAAAAGGCTACAACATTGCGAGCATTGACCTGGAAACCGACAAGCTCCCCTACCCTGACAATACCTTCTCCGTTGTAATCTGCAGCCAGCTTATTGAACATATTTCCAAAAAGGCAGGAACCGATCTGATCAGTGAAATTTTCCGTGTACTCAAAAAAGATGGACTTCTCTTAATCTACTCACCCAGTTATTATAACAAAACCGGGCAAACCATGCCTTTTCACATCTATTGCTGGAAACCCTATGAATTAAGAGATTTGATGAGAAAAACCGGCTATAGAAATATTGTAACAAAGGTTTCTGCCTTGCAATGGTATGATCTGAAAGCATATAACGACTCCTGGCACCAGCGCAAATACAAGCAGAAACCGAACCTCTTCGAGCTTTTTCTGAAATACAGTGTATACGCCTTGTATAAGCTCACGAAAAATCAACGTCTGCTCAGCCAAACAGCCTTTGCCGCCTACAAATAAACCGGTCCTGATCGGAATAATTGTCTAACTTAGCGACCCTTATTGCTAAACTGTATTGGCTTAGTTTTCAATGATTATTACGAAGAAAAAGGTAGAATTTCATACTCCCTGGTTTGAACTGGTTGCAAAAACCGTGCATGACCCTTCTGATCCTTCCGTAAAGGATGAAAGCTATTACTCCATCTCGGCTAATGATTATGTCTGTATCCTGGCGTTGACCCCGGAAGAAAAGATCATTATGGTAAAACAGTACAGGCCTTCGGTGGAAGATTACACCCTCGAACTGCCTGCAGGCTATGTAGATAATGGTGAGACCCCATTGCATGCCTCACAAAGGGAGCTTCAGGAAGAAACAGGTTATCTCTGCAAGGATGTGGAACTCCTGGGTTGCCTCCAGCCCGATACCGGTAGATTAGGTAACCATCAATGGTGCTTTTTTGCTAAGAATGTAATCCTGAAAGCAGAAAATGAAGCGAATATAGAGAAAGGGATTACCCGCGTTCTTTTAACGAAGGCTGAGCTCAAAGAATACATTCTGGCCGGGAAATTCAAACATGCACTCCATCTGGCCTCCATTTACCTTGCATTCCTCAACAATAAAATTATACTTTGAAAATGGCTGCTGCAAAATCAAAAAAATACGATATAGTGGTAATAGGGGGACTGGGACATGTGGGTCTTCCTCTGGGCATCGCTTTTGCAAATAAAGGACTGAACGTTTGCCTGTACGATATTGATCCGCAAAAAGCAAAAGAAGTCATGAAAGGCAGAATGCCCTTTATTGAATATGGGGCAGAAGAAGTGCTGAAGAAAACAGTCGGAAAAAAACTCACCACCTCCCTCGACATGGCGGATATTGCCAAAGCCAAATACATCATAGTGGCGATAGGCACTCCGGTGGATGAATACCTCAGTCCTAAACTGAAAGGGTTCTTCGATCTCTTCGAAAAGCTCAAAACACATCTGGACGACAGCCAGACCATCATTGTACGGAGTACCGTCTACCCGAAAGTCTGCAAGCAAATTGAAACTTTTCTGAAAAAGAATAAACTCAACTGTAAAATAGCTTATTGCCCGGAAAGAATCATTCAGGGATATTCTATTAAGGAACTGAATGAGCTGCCTCAGATTGTAGCCGGTCTTACTCCTTCTGCAGAGAAGGATGCTATTAAATTATTCTCGGTTCTTTCTCCCAAGGTGATCCCCGTCCGGATCGGGGAAGCTGAGCTTATTAAACTCTTTGCCAATGCCTGGAGGTATATCATGTTTGCAGTGACAAACCAGTTCTACATGCTGTCTACAGCCCATGGGGAAAACTACGATAATATCAGAAAGGCACTCATGGATGGCTATGGCAGAGCAGCAAGCATCCCCAGCGCTGGATTCACAGCCGGACCATGCCTGCTCAAAGATACCATGCAGCTTGCTTCCTTCACTTCGAATAATTTCCAACTGGGCATAACAGCGATGCAGATCAATGAAGGGCTGCCCGACTTTATCGTCGCTCAGCTCCGACAGGAATACGACCTTTCTAAGCTAACCGTTGGGATTCTGGGAATGACTTTTAAAGCAGATATTGATGATATAAGAGATTCTCTGTCCTACAGGCTGCGAAAGCTTCTCCTCTTCAATCATGCCAATGTGCTTTGTTCCGATGAATTTGTCAAAGACTCTTCTTTCGTTTCCAAAGAAGCCTTACTTAAAAAATCAGATATTATTATTATCGGGGTGGTACATTCTGCTTATAAGAAATTATCATTCCCGAAATCAAAGAAGATTGTTGACCTCTGGGGGCTGACAAAAAAATCTTAATGCCCTATTAGAATGCAGCTATTACTTACAGGTGGTTCAGGACGTTTGGGAAAAGCCATTCAAAACTCAGCCCTGTTTCAAAACCTGCTTTCTCCCTCTTCCTCTGAACTGAATATCTGCGATCCTCAAAATACTGCTTCCTATTTTTCAAGCCATCAGATCGGCACTGTCATACATAGCGCTGCATTAGCGAGGCTTGTCAAATCAGAACTTGCCCCGGAGGAGGCCATTCAAAAAAATATTATAGGCACTGCGAATGTGGTAAACAGCATCCTTGCACAGAGGGCTCAAGGCAAGGACATTCGAATGATCCATATCTCTACAGACGGGGTTTACGAAAGTACCGAAGGCAATTATTCAGAAGTCAGCCCCACCCTGCCCCAGACCAGATATGGATGGAGCAAACTGGGCGCTGAATGTTCGGTTAATATGCTGAAGACCAATTTCTGTATCATCAGGACCCGCTTTTTCGATCCCTTGGAAATTCCATTCGACACCGCAGCCACTGATTTATTTACTTCTAAAATCACCCTGCAGGATTTAGTAAAACACCTAAAACTCCTGCTCGACTCAAATTATTGCGGAACCATTAATGTGGGAGGAGCACGACAATCGGATTACGATTCCTTTAAGCCCTTCAAAGCAGACATAAAAGCCTGCTCCGTAAAGGACATTGCAAACGAAGTGCCCTTCATACCGGCAACAGATGCTTCCATGAACACTTCCCGATTTCAAAAAATCGTTAACCAGACTAAAGTATAATTGAAACCGGAAATGGACCCGAACAAATCAGTTTTAGATATTATCATCCCGGTCTTCAATGAGGCTGAGAATATTGGTCCTGTACTCGACACGCTCAAGAAGCATGTAAAAACTCCTTTCCAGGTTCAAATCTGTTATGATCTGGAGACAGACACCACACTTCCGGTCTTAAGGAAATACGATACCGAAAACCGGTTTGAGATTATTTACACAAAGAATCCTGGAAGGGGTCCTCACAAAGCAATAACCACCGGTTTTGAAAGTATGACCGGAGAGGCAGCCCTCGTATTCCCTGCAGACGATATTCTGAACGCTCATATTATTGACAGTATGTATCAGAAATTCAAAGAAGGCTGTGAGATTGTTGCGGCCAGCCGCTTTATGGAAGGTGGGTCTATGAAAGGGTGCCCGCTGATTAAATCTATACTCGTCAGGACTGCCTCCTTTACCCTTTACTGGTTTGCATTCATTCCGATTAAAGATTCCAGCAACGGATTCAGACTGTTCTCTAAAAAAATACTGAACACCGTAAAGCTTGAATCGACCCTAGGGTTTACCTATTCCATTGAGTTATTAGTGAAGGGACATCGCTTAGGTATGAAGATAGGGGAAGTCCCTGCCTCCTGGCTGGAGCGTGAAAAAGGACAAAGCAAATTCAAAGTGTTCAAATGGTTACCTCATTACATGAAATGGTATGCCTACGGTTTTAAAACAACCTATCTGGGACTAAAGTCAAAATCAAAAAAAGGTTAAAATGAAAAAGTATCTGGTAACAGGTGGATCTGGCTTTATTGGAAGCGCCCTGGTAAAAAGACTGGTCAAAGATGGAAACAAAGTAAGGGTGCTCGATAATAATTCACGGGGTAACCTCCGGAGACTGGAAGGAGTGCTGGACCAGATTGAATTTATTCAGGGCGACATCCGGGACTTGGAGACCGTCAAAAATGCCTGCAAGGGAATCGACAGTGTTTGTCACCTGGCGTATGTCAATGGCACTGAATTCTTTTATACCAAGCCGGAGCTCATTCTTGAAATTGCTGTCAAAGGCATGATGAATGTTCTGGATGCCTGCCTTTTTCATAATGTGCCTGAATTGGTTCTTGCCTCCAGCTCCGAAGTGTATCAAAAGGCAGACAAGATCCCAACCGATGAATCGGTCGCTTTATCAGTTCCGGATGTTTTAAACCCGAGATATTCATACGGAGGAGGTAAAATAATCTGCGAATTGCTGGCTGTCAATTACGGAAGGAACCATTTCAAAAGAGTACTTATTTTCCGTCCACACAATGTGTATGGCCCTGACATGGGTTGGGAACATGTGATCCCTCAATTCGTACTCCGGATGAAAGGATTAGTGGACAGCCAAGCCAAAGAAACCTCCACCATTGATTTTACAATTCAGGGAACAGGGGAAGAGACCCGGTCTTTTATTTTTATCGACGACTTCTGCGATGGAGTGGCTACTTTGCTTCAGAAAGGAGAGCACAACCAGATCTATCACATCGGTACCGAAGGAGAGCTGGCTGTTAAGCACCTTGCAGAAGAAGTAGGAAACTATTTCGGGAAGAAGTTGAAAATTGTTCCCAGTGAGCTGGCTAAAGGAGGTACTTCACGCAGGTGCCCGGATATCTCCAAAATGAAGAAACTGGGCTTTGCTCCAAATACCTCCCTTAAATCAGGGATTCAAAAGACGGCTGATTGGTATATTGCCAATGCCCATTTAAAACAATCCGTAAAATCTAACTAAATTCACGGTCTCAATTCATAAACCCTCAAAATGGAAACAACGAACACCAAAGCAAATCAGTCAGGAGGACTTAAACTGGCTCATGGGAGCGGAAGCTGCACCATAGTCACACAATGTCAGGTATGCAGCAGTACAGATTTGAAATCTGTACTTTTTCTGGGTTACCTTCCTCCGGTAAATAAGATGTGCAAAGCAGGTTCAAAACCTGACGAGCAGCCCTCTTACCCGGCAGAGATGCTTTATTGCCCAAAGTGCCACCTGGCACAGTTAGGCCTCATCGTCGACCCTAAGATTCTTTTTCCCTATGAATATCCCTATACCAGCAGCACTACCAAAATCCTTCGTGAGAATTTTGCGGAACTATATACCGACTGCACTTCATACGTATCCCTCACCCCTAATGACCTTGTGGTAGATATTGGTTCCAACGACGGAAACCTGCTGAGCAACTTTGTTAAAAAACACAAAGTGCTTGGGGTTACACCGGAAGAAATTGGGAAAATTGCTATTGAAAGGGGCATTCCTACCATCCTTGATTACTTCAGTGAAAAAGTAGTGAAGGAAATTGTTGCAAAAGAAGGCAAGGCTAAGATCGTCACCGCTACCAATGTGTTCGCCCATATGGAGAATATTCATGAAATCGTAAAGTCGATCATGAACCTTCTTACAGATGACGGAGTCTTTATCTCTGAATCGCATTATCTGCTTCCGCTGGTAGAAACGCTACAGTATGATACGGTGTATCATGAACACATGCGCTACTATTCACTCAGCAGCCTTAAATACCTTCTTGAACAGCATGGCCTTGAAGTATTCCATGCCAAAGCCATCCCTACTCATGGGGGTTCCATCCGAGTCTATGCAGGTAGAAAAGGGAAATACAAAATCCAGCCTTCTATTGCAGCACAGCTGGAAAAAGAAAAACAAACGATCCTGGGTGTCGACAAGCTGAAACTGTTCAAAGATAAAGTGGTTCTTTCCAAGTTACAGTTGCTTGCAATGATCCTGGAGATCAAGAAGGCAGGGAAAAAAATCTATGGCATCAGTGCCCCTTCCAGAGCCAGCACCCTTATCAATTATGCTGGTCTGGATGATGGCACCATTGACTATGTACTGGAAATCAGTGGTTCTCATAAGATCGGAAATTATGTTCCGGGCACCATCATTCCTATCGTAGAAGAATCCATTCTCTTCACCGATCAGCCTGAATATGCCCTGCTCTTCTCCTGGCACATTGCCGAGGAACTGGCCCCTAAACTTCGTGCGAAAGGATTCAAAGGGAAATTTATCGTACCCCTTCCGGAGCCTTGCATCATCTAAGTATTTGACATGAAAACATTAGTAACAGGAGGATGCGGCTTCATAGGAAGCCATATGGTGGATCGTCTGCTTGCCGATGGGCATGAAGTCGTTGTCATAGACAACCTCAGTTCGGGCAGCATACGGAATCTGGAACACCATAAAGGCAACCAGAAATTACAGGTGCATATAGAAGATATCTCTGCTCCTGATAAAATATCCGGGTTCTTCAAAGATATCGATCTGGTATTCCATCTGGCTGCTTTGGCGGACATAGTCCCCAGCATTGAGAAACCAATGGCTTATCACAATTCCAATGTCAATGGCACCATCAGTGTTCTGGAAGCGTGCCGCAAGAACCAGGTAAAACGAATCATCTATTCCGCCTCCTCTTCCTGTTATGGAATCCCGGATGCTTTTCCAACTCCTGAAACAGCAGAGATCCGCTGCCAATACCCTTATGCCGTCACCAAATACCTGGGTGAAGAGTATGCTCTTTACTGGGAGCAGATCTACAAGATGAATATTACCTGTATGCGTTTCTTCAATGTATACGGGCCGCGTGCAAGGACCTCGGGGACATACGGCGCAGTGTTCGGAGTATTCCTAGCGCAGAAACTCAACAATAAATCTTATACCGTTGTGGGGGATGGAAAACAGACCAGGGACTTTACCTTTGTCACCGACATCGTAGATGCCTGCGTCACTGCATCCAAACGAAACGATGTAAGCGGACAAATCTTTAATGTAGGAAGCGGGAATACATACAGTATCAATCGCCTGGTTGAACTGCTCGGAGGGGAGATCACCTATATCCCTAAACGCCCGGGAGAGCCCGACTGTACCTTTGCCGACACCCATCGCATCAATACCATCCTGAAGTGGAAACCTAAAGTTTCTCTCGAAGAGGGAGTCAAGATTATGCTTGAGAACATCGAGTATTGGAGAGAAGCCCCTTTATGGGAGCCGGCCAGCATTGCTGAAGCTACGAAAGATTGGTTTAAATATCTGGGGAAGTAAATTCACACATCCCTGCCCACGGACCTCACCCCCGGCCCCTCTCCAAAGGAGAGGGGAATTAATGCCTTTTAAATTAAAAGATAGAATTACGCTCTGGCTCCCCTCTCCCTTGGGAGAGGGGCCGGGGGTGAGGCCCGGGAACAACCCCACTCACTTCATGGAATCCAGCAAGAGAGCCAATTCCCTGGTTAATTCCTTACGGGAATATTTTTCAATATTCACCGACGAAGAAACAAGCTTTCCTTCTTTAAAAGACTTGTAATAACCCAGAATATTATTCCGCAGGGTCGTTTCATCTCTGAACCCGGAAATCTTGCCGCAGTTGGTTTCTTTGAAGACATCCACGATCTCTCCTTTTTCAGGGCCGATGCAGATGACAGGCCGTTGAGCCGACAGGTATTCATAAAACTTACCGGTGAGAATGCCTCCGGCATTTTTGGTGTTATTCACAAGGAGCAAAAGCACCTGGCTCTCTTGCTGAGCCCTGATTACATCGGCATGAGGGAGGTATTCTATTTTATTCAGGAAAGGAAGAAGATGATTATTTTCAATGCTCTGCATCACTTGGATATCTACTTTTCCAACGAGTTTTATCTCCAGGTCTTCTGCAAACAATTTATTTTCTTTCACCAGCGCGGCCAGGACCTTCCATAGCGCTTCCGGGTTCCTGCTTCTGACCAGGGTGCCGATATGGGCGAGGGTAAATTTCTTATCCATAACCAGGCCGGAGCCCGACTGGAGATCATCGGAGTCATAGCCATTACTGATCGTACTGAATTTTCCTTTTTCTTTTCCCAGAATGTGAGCCAGCTCTTCAGACATTGTCTTCCCTATGCTTAATACACGATCGGCCTTGGTAAGCACTTCTTTCTCCAAACGGTGGTGTTTACGGTCCGATGCCGCGGTTAGCATGAGTTCGGGATAGAAGTCGATGTTTGTCCAGGGATCCCTGAAGTCGGCCAGC
>Ga0207068_1117_pt1 | contig 22661 bp, 19 predicted proteins | sample Alteio_BWMinCont_23_FD_153475 | JGI IMG/M metagenome (GOLD analysis project Ga0207068, IMG submission 153475) | Enriched cells from forest soil in Barre Woods Harvard Forest LTER site, Petersham, Massachusetts, United States -... | ecosystem: Environmental > Terrestrial > Soil > Temperate forest >... | reverse complement strand
GAGAATGAACCCCCTCCCCGAAATACAGTCAAAATGAGTTGCTAATGCTATCAGGGGGGGTATGTATGAATGGTGATATCAGCAATACAGGAAAACCTTATGGAGATCTCGCTATAGCCGCTGGGACGGTTTTAATGGGAACTGCGACGTTTATTGCAGCGCCAGTATTATCGGTAGGTTTATTTGTGGGGGGAACGGCGGCCGTGTTGGGGGGTGTATCCGCACCTTTTATAGGCCGTATCCTCAAAAAGCAAAATCCTCAGTCTTTGAAAAAGGGACTCATGATAAAAATCCGCGAAGGGGATTTGGAAGCAGTTAAAAAATTAGTGGTTGAAAATGCATTGGACTTAAATACGCTAGATGAGCAGGGTCTTTTGGCTATCAATGTTGCTTTAAAGCATCATCAATTTAAAATCGCAGATTTTCTATTGGAAAAAGGCGCGAGTTTACAGGTGAGAAATGGCCAAGGATTTAGTCCATTGACAGAAGCCGTGAGTTCTCAAGATAAAAGTGTCATCGAATATTTGCTCTTTAAAAATGTGGATGTGAACCAACAAGATGCAAAAGGTCGTTTTGCCTTAGGGCTGGCCTTGATTAATAATGATCTGACTTTGGCAGAAATATTATGGAAAAAGCGTGAGAGAAGACGATCAAATCAAATTGAACATAACCTGATTTCGCCTTTGATTTCTGCCGCCATTTTGGGGCAAAGACAAGTTCTTCAATTTTTATTATTAAAAGGCGTTCCCATTAATCAGCCAGATTTTGAGGGAAATACGGCACTCCATGGGATTGTGATGACCCATAATCTTCCTGACGAAGAAAGACTCAAATTGGTGAGATTTTTATTAGAACGAGGCGCAAATCCCGAGATACCCCAGAACAAAGGGAAAACCGCGTTGATGCTGGCAAGAGAACAAGGGGATGATGCGTTGGTTGCTATTTTTGAACATTGGAGAGAAGGGAGAACGGCGGCTAGAAGAATAGATGAAGCACAGCGGCAAAAAGTGCTCGCATTAAATCATAAAATCCAGGTAATAAAAGAAATGGGCCATATTCTCGGGTTGAATACCCAAGTTCAAGTAATACGAGACGATAATAAAGAACCTATAGAAATCCCTACCGAAGGACTAGGATTATATGAAGCCTCGAAACTTTTTGCGTCCAGAGTAGAGGAATATTCTGACAAACACTTGACGCTGTTGATGGACAATGAGGGTAATTCAAGAGTGGCTAAAACCCTTAAGAGGTTTCAAGCCATTGGGGAAGCAGCAGATGAAGAAGCGGATTATTTAAGTCTTACGCTTTCTAAAAAGGAAGGGTCAGAGATACTTTTTACCCGTTATAAAACTGGTAACATTACTTTTGTGCCCTGCGCGTCGCAAAAACATGCCCCAGAAATAGCCTTATATAAAGACATGCTGATTTACGCGGATCGAAAAGAAACGCTTGAGGGTGGCGGGGTAAAGATTTTTAAATTAGCGCCCGCGCAACGTCTTCAAATCACCCCAGATTGGATAATGCGCTTATATTCTAAGGGGAATAAAAGAACTGAAGTAGACATTGTAAAAGTCATTGAGGAAGTGGTGGATTTAAAAGCTCCCCAGGTTGTATTACCTTCAAAACCGTTAAAACACAATACCGACACTTTGTCGAATCGTAAGGCAAACCTTGAAGGACTTCTATATGTTTTAGAATGGGAAGATTTAGAAAAAACCAAAAAATCTCAGAAGCAAATGGAAGAAGTTGCGTTGCGATATGCGGTTTCTGAATATAATCGCTTTACGACAAAATTGCGCAATTTTGAAATTGAACGTCGAGTTTTAGAAATGAATGCCCTTCAACAGGAGGAAGCCCAGTTAAAAGAAATTTACGAACATTTATTGACGGAATTCTTACTATTGCACCATGGGCAATGGAAACCCGGCGATAGAACTGAAGACGCAGTTGGGTTTGAACTGAAAAGAACCGTCAATATCTTGAAACCTATGGATATTGCGCAAAGAAAAAAAATGATTTTACGATTACAACATCATGGCGTAGACATTCTCGCAATCGCGCTTGAAAATCAAGATGAAGAATTGGTGAGATTAACGTTAGAAGGAGATCCGATTTGGATACAAAGATTTATGAATATTGCTGAGCTTGGAAATAGAGATTTGGTTTTAAAGTTAGTTGCTGGGGGGTTAGCATTAAATCAATTGGATGATCATGGAAGAAATCTATTACGTACGGTATTGGTTCATCATGATATGGAACTTGCCGCTTTGCTTTACGAATCCGGGGCAAGATTGCCAGAGCCCAAGGAGCAATTTGGGTATTCCCTATTAACGGAAGCCGCATTTCATAATGATAAAAATGTCATAGAATTTTTGTTAAGCAAACATCATGATATTAATGAAGTGGATAAAGAAGGCAGAAATGCGTTATCCGTTGCTTTGGAACAAAATAATGTCGCGCTGGCCAATATGCTCTGGGATTTTGGGGCAAGACCCTCGGAAAAAGTTGGAAAACTAAACTATTCTTTGTTGACTTTTGCAGCCTTTAATGGGGATTTAAAAACCTTACAGTTTCTCGCTTCAAAAAACCTTGATTTTCAGAGAGAGGATGCCAAAGGGAGAACTGCGCTTTCCATCGCTCAAAATAAGGGTTATGGGGAATGTGTAGCGTTACTAGAAAAGGAAATTGCCAAAGATCAGCAAAGACAAGCAGTGCGGGGACGAACCGAGGTGCATGGCTTAGTTCAAAAGGCAGCGCCCGAGAAAAGTGGAAGTGGAACCGCGCTGGATCTCTCTAAACCCCTGACGATAAAAAGGCCTATACAGACACAAGAGCCCTCCAATCGGGGAAAATCTCCTAAGGCACGTGGTTAAAATCAGTTGGATCTAAAAGGGAGATAAGCAAGATAATTAGGACTTCTAAATTATTTTCTTGTCTTTATTTCTTTTCTTCTCAAAATTCTGTAAAATACCCCTCTTTGAGTTAAGTACTTATATAAGAGGGTAGTCTAAGGCATGGTAGTGATTCGATTAAAGCGGGGCGGCGCTAAAAAACGTCCATTTTATCATATTGTTGCAACCGACAAACGGAATCGTCGCGACATCGGAAACGAACTCGAGCGGTTAGGGTTCTTTAATCCCATTGCCAGCGGTCAAGAACAACGATTGAATTTAAATCGTGAGCGCATCAACTATTGGTTAGGAACTGGCGCCCAGTGTTCACATCGTGTGGTAAGCCTCTTGGCTGAATGGGATAAAAAAGCGGCTTAGTGGGTGGCGAAAGACAGGTTGATTGTAAGAATGGGGCGGATTGGAGCCCCGTTTGGTGTAAAAGGATGGGTGCATCTGCACTCCTATACCGAGCCTAGCAGCAATATTTTAAATTATAAGACTTTGTATATTAAGTCTAACGATTGGCAACCCTTTGTCGCTCTAGAAGCACGTCCACAGGGCAAAGCTTTTGTGGCCCGTTTACAAGGGGTGGAAACGCGGGAAGCGGCGGCGCTGCTGACAAACTCCGAGATAGGGGTTCCCCGCGAATGTTTGCCGATGTTGAAAGAAGATGAATACTATTGGTCCGATTTGATTGGACTGACGGTGGTGAATGAAACGGGTGAAGAATTAGGTCAAGTCGCTGGGTTACTCGAAACCGGCTCAAATGATGTTCTGATGGTAAAAGGGGCATCCAAAGACCATCTTATCCCCTATATCCCTGGGGATTATGTTCTTGAAGTGAATTTAGAATCACGCATTTTGCGCGTTTCCTGGGATCCGGAGTTTTAAACAGAGGATGTGGTGTGGTATTGTCACTTTGTTTCCAGAAATGTTGAGTGCCCTAACGGATTATGGGATTACTCGACGTGCGGTGGAGACGGGGCTTTTAAAAGTCCAGTGTTGGGATCCCCGCGAGTTTGCAGAAGATCGGCACAATACGGTAGATGATCGGCCGTATGGAGGGGGCCCTGGCATGGTGATGCGGGTTTATCCCTTACGCCATGCAATCCAAGCTGCCAAGGCAGCCGCAATAGCCAATGAAGGGCATGCAAAGGTGATTTATCTTTCCCCTCAAGGGAAAAGAATCGATCAAGCAGAAATCCAGAGGGTTGCCCGCGAAGCGAAGCCCTTGGTTTTTGTGGCGGGGCGGTACGAAGGAATTGATGAGCGTCTGATTGAACTGGAAATAGACGAAGAGTGGTCTATTGGCGATTACGTTTTAAGTGGGGGGGAGTTAGCAGTGATGGTGGTGTTAGATGCCATCACACGCTGGTTACCTGGAGCGTTGGGACACGAAGAATCTGCCCTGTTAGATTCTTTTTCGGAAGGGTTGTTGGATTGTCCCCACTACACTCGCCCGGAAGTGGTGGACGGATTAAGCGTTCCCGAGGTGTTGCGAAATGGCAATCACGCAGAAATTTTGCGGTGGCGCTTAAAGCAGAAATTGGGTAGAACTTGGTTAAGGCGTCCGGATTTGTTAGAAAAGCTTGACTTGCCTTTGGAGAGCCAAGCATTGTTGCAAGAATTTATTCTGGACTATAAAGGCCAGAATCGTGATAGAGGAGTGGAAAATGAGTAATATTATTCAGCAAATTGAAACAGCACAAATGAAACAAGATGTGCCTGTTTTTAGAGCGGGCGATACCGTTGTTGTGCAAGTTGAAGTTAAGGAAGGTACTCGAACGCGGGTTCAAGCGTATGAGGGCGTAGTGATTGCCAAACGCAATCGTGGATTAAACTCCTCTTTCACAGTTCGTAAAATTTCTCATGGCGAAGGCGTTGAACGCGTTTTTCAAACGCATAGCCCGGTTATTAAAGGGATTGAAGTCAAAAGACATGGGGATGTTCGTAAAGCGAAACTATATCATTTACGCGGATTGACCGGAAAAGGTGCGCGTATTAAAGAACGTTTGAAACAACAAAAAGCCGTTGGCATTGTGATTCCAGAAACTAAAGACGAAAGAGATATTGCTGTAGACGAATAAAGCTATCTTTTAAAAAATCCCGCCATTTCCTTTTTATTAAAAGGGAGGTGAGCGGGATTTTTTTTTAAACCTATAATTATCGAGTATACTGCTAATTAAGGGTATGGTTCTCCAAGGCTCTTTCCCAAATTTACGTACAAGGATAAGGATTTAAAGCTATGAAACACGTTGGTATCCTCTTAATGGCATTATTGGGTATGGGTCAATGCTTTGCAGAAGTTCAGTCCACTGCTTTAAAAGAAGAGAAAGGAAAAATCAAAAAACAAGTAGAAACCGCTTTTCCAGAGTTAGTTATCGATAGTGTTGAAAAGAGCCCTATCTCAGGTTTATATCAATTAACTTCCGGTCCCCTTGTCTTTTATACCAGTAATGATGGACGTTATGTGCTCTCGGGAGATGTTTTAGATATATTGCAAACCGATGAAAAAAAAAATATTACTGAAGAGGCTCGTCGCGATGCGCGAGTGGGTGTTTTTAAAGGAATCAATGTCAAAGATATGATTGTTTACCGCCCTAAGGAAGTGAAAGGGGTGGTGACTGTCTTTACAGATGCGGATTGTGCTTATTGTAAAAAACTGCATTCTGAAATATCTAAGTTGTTAGACTTGGGAATTGAGGTAAGATATTTGGCTTATCCTAGACAAGGAGTGGGATCTGCCACCTATACTAAGATGGAGACCGTATGGTGCTCAAAAGATCGTCAGGCAGTAATGGAAAAAGTGATGAATGGTGAGTCCGTGACACCAAAAACCTGTCAAAACACGATTGAAGATCAAATGACGTTAGGGGTGAAGCTCGGCATACGAGGAACCCCAACCATAGTTTTTGAGGATGGAACCATTCACGGTGGATATTTAGTTGCTGATAAGTTAGCACAAGAAACAATGAAGCATGGCCTGGGAGGGTAAAACGTAATCCAGGGAGCCGCGCTTAGGGAGAAGACATGCGCATAATGGTGGCAGACCAAGATACCGATCAGCGTCATAAAATAGTGGAACTCATCACAAAATGGGGCCATGTTCCAGAAGAAGTATTAACGGGTAAAGAGGTGGTTGAAAGCTGTCGGAAGAAGTGTCCTGATCTTATCTTTGTGGATACGCTTTTGTCCGGACAACCAGGCATAGAAATAGTGCGCCAGATCCGTCAAACCGGTGGACATGCCCTTTGGGCCCCGATCGTTTTAATGGGGAAAACCATTTCCGATCCCGATATTATTCAAGGGGTTGAGGCAGGCGCGGATGATGTATTGCAAAAACCGCTGAGTGAAGCGGTATTAATGGCAAAAGTTTTTTCTGCTGCACGCCATTTCAATTTAAAAGAAGAAGTTTTTAAAGTTACGCATGAATTAGTCGTCGTGAATCGTGCTCTACAAAATGTTGTTACTCAAGACGTTTTAACGGGTATTGGAAATTCTAGCAGTTTTGAAGAACAACTTGAACAAGAATGGTTTAAAGCCAAAAGCAGTAAAACTGAACTTTCTGTTATCTTACTCAATTTAGACTTTTTTCAAGCGTATAATCAAACTTATGGTGCTGAAGAAGGCGATAAAGTAATAAAAACGATTGCAGAAAATCTTAAACTTTCATTACCAGATCCCAATATTAGTGTCGCCAGATTGATAGGAGAAACTTTCGGGGTAATATTACCCAGAACTTCCGGTGAAAAAGCCTTAGAAAAAGCAGAAAAATTACGCGGTATGATTGAAGCTTTACAAATTCCGCATAATACCTCGGGTGCCGCAGATCATCTGACCGCGAGTTTCGGGGTTGCGACTGCTGAGGAAGGACACTATACAACCCCTTGGGATTTGATGGATTCTGCGGATTTTGGATTGTATAAGGCCAAACATTCTGGCAGAAATCGATCGGTTTTAATTCCGGCAACCGAAATGGCAAAATAAAAGAACACAAGCGGTCAAGTTAACTTAGGTTAGTCATTTTATAAATTCTAAAGTTCCCCAGACGACTTTAGTACCTTGATTTAATTGATCTTTTTATATTCCAATTAAATGACATTTTGGATTGGAAAAAAGGTGGTAACGTCTAAAAAACAAAAATACTGAAAGTATTAGGATATTCATTTCTCTACTCCCTTTTGATCTGTTTTTGTAGTTCCACCCAACCACGCCTAAGTTGAAAGAATTTGGCCTCAAAGATTAGCTGTATTGGCCGAAAAAGATCTCGTTCTGTTCGAACCTAATAACGGGCTTCTAGGTGAGGAATTTCCGAGGTTAGAATTTGATCTCATAGAAAAATATGGTAAAACATTTTGACTGCTGATTAAAGTGTTAGGTTCAACAATATCTATAACTGCTGATGTCGTGGAGCTGCGTTGCATGTTCACCTCTGCTTTTATGTCAGTAGATGCATCAGGTGTATGACGTACCTCAACCACACAATTTTTGGAGGCTATATTATCTAACAACCTAGACATGTTTCTTAAATTTTCAGGGTCGAGGCTTGCTCCCCATTCATCGAATAATAAAACATGTTGAGAAGTTGTATTGCCTTGATAAAATTGCTCAGCTTGGCTAAAGTGTTTATTAATTTCTTGCAAGGAAGCTATTACATCAAGACCAGTTGAGAGAGAATCTTCTTCTGTTGAGTCGAATAGTAATTTAGATTTTACAGGTAAGAGGTATGCTTTATCACCTAATTCCTTTTTCGCCAAGCCAAGCAAGGTGGTTTTGCCTGCACCATTGCTTCCTTTAATAGTAACTCTACCATTTTTACTTTTATTTATAAATGCTATAAAGTCATCAATTGTATTGAATTTAATATGATGCATTCCAAAGGTAAAAGTTATCTTGTTTAAGTTTATCCTAGATTGAATTTGTTGTTTATCATATGGCAATTCCTCAATTGATGCAATCAATTGCTTATATTTAGCATATGTGCCAGGCCATGTTGTAGCATAAACACAAAATTCTCTTAAGTTTTGTATAATTTGAATTTGGCGCGGCAAGGTTGCAACCAATGCAACTAACTTTCCTTTATCATTGTTATCTAAAAATAGCCAAAGCATATTACCTGCGACCGGCAGTAATGCGACAGCCATAGCAAATGATGAAGAGAATTCTCTGAATAATAGAGTTGTAATGGCTGAATTATTATAGGAATTCCAACGGGCCTTAAACCGATTTAGCCATATAGTAAGATTATATTTATTGCCAATAATGATGTTGTGCCAACCAAAGGATAGATTTTGGAACATTGATTTTCGATGAATTTGAAATAATTCAGTTTTTGTTATTAGCTTACCTTTAAAGCAGGCAGAGATGCCTAATATAGATAAAACACTCGCTCCATACCCAATTGAAAGTCTGGGATCTATCGCATAACATATTGCTCCAATATTTAAACCTGCATTTAATCCAACAGCGATGCTATCATAAGCTGTGCTAAAAGTTTCTTCAATAGTTTTTGGCCCCTCGTTCGTTAACCAAGGTTCACGATCCTCGGTTATTTTTTTATCTGATAAGAGTGTGGGTTTATTTTTATACTTTTCTGAAAATTCATCAACGTAGTTTTGAATGGCATTGTTTTTCGCTTTTTCCAGATTATAGGAAGAGGCAATTCCTGGTATATAAACAATAAATAAGCTAGCAGCAAACATACCAAAGTACAAGGCGATGCTTTTCCCTCCAACTAAACCTTCACCTATATTTGAAATCCAAATTGTAGAGCAGGCAACAATGATTTGCTGTATGAATAAAAAGAAAATGGACCAATAAGTATTTTTATTGCTAAACAGCTTCTTTTTTTTCGGCATTTTTTACACCTCCTGCACAGTAGAAACTAAGCAATTTGTTTGAAAAAATTGTGATGTATTAATTAATGGGCTATCAAGTTTGTCAGTAGATTGATTTGATTCAACATCATAATATTTTAACATAGCATGAATAGAAAATGATTTTCCTTTAAACTTTGAGAAAAGTACTATGGGATCTTCTAATGCCCCTTGTTCCAAAATGGTGGTGCGAAATTTGTGGCCGGTATAATCCAAGTTTTTACTTTCTTTAAATGTATAATAGGCATCTATAGCCAGTACTTCGGAGAATAAATAACTATAATATCCGGCCGGAAAACAACGAGAAAAAATATGTAAAAAAGTATGTGCTGTTCGTGCAGGATATTCAAAAGGGAATATCCCCATTTCTAAAGATAATTCAGTTGAAAGCTTTGTAACATTCAGTTTGTCATTTAACCAATAGTCAGTCAATGGATTCGTGTGCAATATCATGTCTAATAATGATAATTCAATATTTTGAATCATACGAATCCCAGCTTGGAAATTTTTCATCATTTTTAATTTTGCAATAGTATGTTCTACTTCATGTTCAAATATTGTTTTCTGCAACAGGTTAGTTAAAATCTCTTCATTCCATGCCCAAGTTTCCATAAATTGACTGACAAACTCGGTCGCATCTAACTGTATGCCAGAATCTCCCCCAATCATTGGAAAATTTACTTTAGTTAGAATTTTATGCAAACAATGTCCGAATTCATGGAATAAAGTTACCATGTCCTGATGAAAAATGTGTGTTTCATGCTTGATTTTTACTTTGTTAAAATTTGCGATAATGCAAGCTATTGGTATTTGCTCAAAATTGTTAATTTTGCAACGTGGTTTTAACTCAGCACACCAGGCGCCTTGACGTTTGTTTTTCCTATAATATATGTCCAGATAAAATCTCCCTAAGAGAATGTTGTGGTGGTCATATACATTAAAAAGTCTAACATCTTGATGCCATGTGTCTTTGCACTCGGTTTCAGAAATTTCTATGTTGAACAGTGATTTCGAAAGATGGAACAGGCATTGTAGGACCTTTTTTTCAGATAAAGATATTTGCAGGTCTTTCATCGAGAATTTATATTTTTCCAACAATAATTTTTGACTAAGGTATTCTATATCCCATGCATGTATCTCTTCGAGATTAAAGCAATCCTTGCCAAATCCTTTTAATTCATTAATTTCCTTTGTTGCTCTTTCTCTGAACGAATTAGTAAGGTCTGATAAAAAATCAAATATTTGCTGGGTATTCTTTAAACATCTATCTGATAGTGTATACTCAGCATAGTTTTTAAAACCGAGTATTTTCGCTATTTTTGATCGTAAAAGTATAATTTCTGATAATACAGCAGTGTTATCACAAGCTTTATTGCAATCTTCTTCTGTTGCAATTGCATGGCGCGCCATATAAATTTTTTGTCGCAAATGAGTAGAGTCGGCGTATTTTAAAATGGTAGAGTAATGTAAATGGTTTAATCGTATAACATAACCAGACAATCCAAGTTGACTTGCTGCTTCTTGCATATCTTGTACAATTGTATCGGGTATGCCTTGGAGCAGGTTGCGATCAACTGTGTTGAATAACCACTTATCCAAGCTTGTTTCAATATTACTTTCAAATAGACCAGCAAGCTCCGTCAGGCGTTTCATAATAGTACTTAATTTCCTTTTTTCGCCATCATTAAGAGTGTATCCCGAAAGTCGAAAATTGTTCATATTTTTCATTAATATTTTTTTTAGTTCAATGTTTTGTATTTGATCTAATTTGTTTGAAAATTTAGTGTATATTTCATGAAAATTTTTATTATGCATTATATTTGCATTATATTCTAGAATTTTAATTAATGCTTTATTAAGAAATTTATCAAGGTTACTAGATGGTGATACGTCCCTAAAATGTATCATCATGTCCAAAAGAGGAGTTAGAGGAATATTCAGTGCTTCAATTGAAGCTATTAATGTTTCATCTGGGTTGCCACCATTATTCAACAGCAATTCATTTATTTTTTTTATATTAGTAATTAATACTATTTCAATATCTTCTACTATTTTTTTTGGATCAAAATGTCTGAATGACGGAAGAATATCATCAACCATTAAAGATAAATCATTCATTAGTTTGATTTTCCAGTTCTCTATCTTTTAAATATTTAATTAAGGCTTGCATCCAATCAGAATATTTGAAATATTCAAAGTGAGATGTTACTTTTGGTACTCCAATTGCATCACGACGATCATACTTATAGGACGTGTTTGGACCATTGGCATAAACATAATGAAAAAATGCTTGCACAAAAGCTGTGGACTCAAGAGGATCTCGCCAATGTTTCACTTTTGGACCTGCATAAATCAATGCATCTCCAGGTTCTAGACAGATGACAATAGTGTTTTCTTTGCTAGATGGAGTATGGCATTCTTCTGTTCCGTCTATATAAACCTTGTCATTTGATAATTTAAATGGCCAAGGAGGAGTGTTAGGCCATCCAAAAGCCAAAGTGATACTGACTTCACAGGCATTCCTGTCAATATGCGGCTCAAGTTTGTCGCCTTTTTTATAAACTCGATAATAGCTATAGGATGGTATCAATGGCTGTTCAACTTCTTTTTCAAGAATAGGTTGGAGATACAATAAAAAAGATTCCATTAGGAAGTCCGCATAGCGACTATGCGTTCCAGCAACTTGAGCGTGTGATTCAATTTCAGGTGTAAAATCGTACATTGCTTGGAATTTTGCATAGTTAACAACTATTTCACACAAGGGTCTTGGAAAGACATTCTTACATACAATATATTTTTGCTCATTAAACTGTTTTGCACCCATATAAATTCCTTAATCCTTCCATGTAATATTGATGAATTCAGATCCCGAGGTATATTCGATATTTACGTTGGATTTTCCATGAGCAACAGGGAAAATACTATGTTTCCAATGATTTTGTTCTGTAAATCTCGAACTCAATGAGATATTTTCTCCTAAATTTGCTTCGAAATACAAATGAATTAGTGCATCATTGTAATTTTTTTGAATTGGGATAGATACAGAGAATGTTGAATAATTGGTTTGACCTAAATCATATTCTGCTAGCATTATGCGATCCTGAATAGCTTTTGCATCGCTAATATCTGTTTGCATTACAATGCTAGCTAATGTGTTATGTAGATCCATATTAATGCTTTGAAATTGATAATCAGGCAACGAAGCTGAAAAATAATCATTTTTAATACTTTCAAGAAATTGTATTCCTTTTAGAGAGTAAATAAATTCTGCATAAATATTGAGCTTGCTGGGGATAAGTTTTTTTATGGAAGGATGTCGTCTTTTAAAATCATAACAAATTTCTACAATATTTTCTTCAGGACCAATTTGGCCTATAGTTTCAGTTATCAGTATGTCTAATGGGTCTTGAATGCTGGTAGCATAGGATGAATTATTGACAAGAGATATATTTGAATATGTGTAGTTATTATCAATAATTTTTGTTGCAAGATTAATTCCAAATTTATAATATTCAATTGCATACACTGTTTTTTTAGTTTTCCTAGCAGCATAAGCGGCTAAAATCCCTGTTCCAGAACCTATATCAACCACTGTTGAGTTTGGTGAAACACATTTTTCTATAGCTTGTTTAAATGATTCTATCCGATTGACATCTGAAAGAAGTCGAGCATGATGAATGATGGAGTGGTCTGGCCTATTGTTATCATGCTGGAATGCATTCATTGAATTGTCCTATTCGATTTCGCAGAAGTTCATTGAAAATAATATTCAGTCTTTTGTTTGTGTCTAATCCGGCATTAATTATAGATCCTTTGTTTGTGAAACCGGACAATTGCTGTAAATCAAATCCGAGCGCATGCGCTTTATCTAACCATCGTTGTACAGATGCAATATTTCCATCCTGTTTCCTTTGAAATTCAAGTAATCCATTCCATGTGGGTATATTAAGGAGTAAGGCAATAAAGTATTTTAAATCTGGATCTTGTATTTTAGAGCGGAGCTTAACTCCCTGTATTAAAAGTCTTTCTTCTTCGATGGAATCTATGATTTTTCGCATCGTTTCTTGCTTCCGAAAATTTAACAAGAAATTCCATAATTTGTCGTCTTTCCTTAGATTCATATAAAATGCGCGTGCAAGCCAATAACGATCATCAGTAGGTGAATTAATAAAAGTATCCATAAAACAATCGCGGAATTTGTCATGCTGCTCAGCTTCTAGAAATCTTAAAGCTTGAATTTTTTTTGCAAACTCTGGCACAAAATCTCTAACAATTCGTAAATGTTTGCCTCGATATTCAAATTGGGGCATGGCATCATCATCTTGGTGAGATCTGACAACAATACTTACTGTTGGTTTTTCTAAGTGAAATGCAGCATGAATAAACCGCTTGCCTGAATAAATAGTTTCAACTGTGCCTTGGGTTAGCTTTCTTACAACAGGGCTCGACAATTCTCCTAAATAAAAATGATGATTTATTTTGGTTATATTAGAAAAAACATATTCCGCATTGATGCTAGAGCCAGTAAGCACAGTAAATGCGCCTGAAAAGCCATGATCATGTATGGCCGTTGTTCCTTCTAGCCAACATAAAATCTAGATAAAAAATCTTGCGTGACGATATGGAATTAACTGAAGATCGCCGAACGGGGAATCTATTTGATAAGCAGAGATTGAAGGATCTGGGGATAATGCCAACATAAGAATATCATCATAGGAAAATTGAGTATGTAGTTTCGCCTTGGACAATTCTTCTGCTGCCACTTCTGCTAATACATCCTCTGTATAGTCATATCTTGCCCAAGTATTACGTATTCTCTCCCCTAAATCGTAAAAAATAGGTAAAATGTTTGGCTTTTGGTTGTTATTCGTTTGTAGCATTGCATGTTCCTTCAAGTAAATGGTTTGAAAGAAAATTATTATATTTATCGCGCCATTGAACAATTAGTTGCGACCAGAAAGGGTTTATCAATTGCAAATATTGTAGCAATAGAGTTGAAAGATCATCCCACATTTTTAAGCTCTCAGCTAAAGCCTGGTTTATCCATTTGATATGCTCAATTTGTTGTTCTTGACCTTTTGCGGATTCAGTTATTGTTTGAGAATAATTAAATCTTAGTGGAGTAACCATAGCATAGACATGAAGTGCATGAATCGCTTCCAAAAGTGTAAATTTTCTATTTCGCCAATCTAATGTAATTGTTGGGGAATCCTTTTTACTATCAACAAGATAGCTTTCTTTTGAGAGTGCAGAAACAGAATGCATTTGATGATGTAATGCCTCATGATAGAAATTTTCAAAAATTGCATAACCTGCATGGGCTTTTGGGGGTACAATTTCGGGTGGAACAGAAAATAAAGCCGTGTCCGAGAAAAAAGTACAATGGGGGATCTCATAGAAACCAGCACTGCCTATAGATTCTTGATCGTAGTTATTATTTAGCCAACAAATAGTTGAGGTGTAATCGGTAATGAATTTGAACTCCTCAGGAAACAATTGCAAAAGGGGTTGAATTCTTTCTTCTATAAAAACAATTCGTTTTCGGCATGGTAATTTTTGTGAAAATGAAGATAGACCAACTGCTGCTAAAAGTTGCGAACAGTTATTGGGATCAAGCCAGATAATATCATTGTTTCCAATCTTAATCTTTTCACCATTCATTGTAACTAAAAAGGGCTCCATTTGATAAGTCTCTGGATCTCGCAACTTGGCACAGTGTAGAGGATGCAAATTTGTTACGCCGCTTAGCTCATCGGAACTCTTTGCCATGGATAGATAACCATCCATAATTGCTTTTTTTGATGAAAAGAGTATATCTTTATTGTGCATAATCCGTATTCTTTGTAATAAAACTCAAAAATTTCCTATTGACTTGGCTTGAAAGAGGCAAAGCCCCAGGGATAAAAAGGGATGAAGCATAAGTGATATGAGGTAATAAATCTTCCAATACAGAAATCGATTTCTTTATAAATAATGGTAAATAGTTATCAGATGCACTAGAGGATATAAGTGTTATTAAATGAGTGGGTAGAAAATGTTTCAATAACTTTTCTTTTAGAAATATTAAACCATTTCGTTGAGCGGGATCTTCATAATCAGTATTCGAATTACCTACTGAACAAATATGATACACAAAATAATTTAAGCAAGGATCCATCTGGTAGTCATAAAGTAACAATCGATTAGCATCCAGTAAGCAAGTTCCCTCCTCGATAGGATCGATAGCTAAATCATTTATCATAGTATCGAAACTAGAAATACCGGGTGTAACAATTAAATCAAATTGTTGTTTTGTCCTTTCTGCTTCAAATTCTTGCACAATCGTTACCCCGAGGCGAGGATGTCCTAAAACAACAAGTGCGATATCATGGTGATTATTTAATTCAGCTAATACTTTTTCCTTAATTTTTCTATAGTTACTTGTGTCTAAATCGCCATTGTTATAAAGATACGTAATATTTTCTGCGTTCCAATGATGTTTTGCAACCATTTCTGCAAATCCTGGCATTGTTCCTAGCCATAGAATTTTTTTTGAATAGGAAAAGTGAGAAATTGCTTCTTGCGTCAATTGAGATGTCTTTACTCCAAAGCCAACAATTCTTAGACAATTCATAGACAAACTTTACCAGAAAGAAATATATACGAGCCACTAGCTACAGCAAGAAACTAAAGCTTCTTGCTGTAAGTTTTGCAACTGAAATTAATTATTTTCAGAAGTTTCGCAGGTTTCATCTGCGGAAATTTCTTCAAAATCTCCAATTACTCTTGCAATATTGGAAGGCACTGCCCTCATTAATCGAGGAACTACTATAGGAACTGGACCTAAGCCGATAGAAGTTTCAATGTTAACATTGCCTTTTTCGCTTTCGAATGCTTCCATAACGTGTCTCCTTCACTATAACATGATGGGTGAATATCTTAAACATCAAGACATTGAAAGCAAAATGCTTTCGATTATGATTATCACTGACTTTTAACTCCGAGTCAATTTTTTTATCAAGCTCTTTAATGTTTGATTATTTAGTAGTACTTTCCAATTGTTATGAAAAAAAGAGGAGGAAGCTGTTGAACTAAATTATATTAGACCATTAAATTGACTGCGCTATGTTCAATAGATTGTGAAATAAAGGATAATGCCAATTTTTTATTCACTACTTCTGAATATGGTTGAATCAATTCTGAAATTAATAGTTTATTTCCTAAATTAATTTTATCAATTAAGTGTTCTAGTATTTCGTTATATTTTGCGACCAATTCTCGTCCTCTCATAAAAATAGACATTGTTTCTAGGTCTACTCTTTTATAATAAATTTTATAAGGAATTTTCAATTGAATTTTTAAACCATTGAGTTCATAATTGGATGATTCTTTGAATAAGGGGGGGAAGCTCCAAGCAAGGTTACTTAACATTCGCAAATGTCGATCTTCAATTTGTGATTTAACAATTTCCTCGAAAGTTTTTGCCTTGTTTTTTTGGTTTAAAGAGAGCTGATTAAATGCGTTCGATGTGAAGAGATCTAATGACATGTCTAATTTTACACTATCAAGTTTATAAACTTTTTTTACACGAGATATACCTTCGTATCCAAAATTTTTAAAAATATCCTGAGTTATTTGTATATTGGTTGCATCAGTAAGAACCACACCGACTCCAATAGAAAAATCTTCTGTATAACCAATATGGTAATATTCAGCTGGCATTGATAAGAAACTATTACTTTTTAATATAAAACAATCAGCGTGTTTTAATATTTTTTCAAAGTCATATAAGGTATCCTTCGAATTGGTAATAGAGTTAAACTTGGATGGCTCCATAGTAAACATTTTTTTGGTGCCGGGTCCAAGATGAAAGTGAAAAATAGTGTTATCTTCGGGATCTTGATGCATACCAGAAGGAGTATAGCCATAGTTACCAATAAAAAAAACCATACTGGTACCGCCCATTGCCATACCACAACTTTCATAAAGTGGTTTAAGAATATTGGCTATATTTGTAGTTAAACTGTCATTAAATTGCTCAGCTCTGTTGAAAAATATACAAAACTTTTGATTGTCAAATATTCTTTTTGTCCAAAGTTCGAGCGATTCATCTTCGTTAATAGGCGTATGAATTATCTTTATAGGCATATCATTTCTTTCATTTTTATCAATCCAAACTCTGAAATATTCTTTAGCTTTTTGCTTGATAGCAATATTTAAGGCATTCTTAATATCATTTTCTTGTAAAAAAGTAGAATCAAAAAAATTGTTGTAGCAAATTGGCTGAGCTAATTTATTGGTGTCCTTCAGCAATGTTTGCACAGCTGTTTCGCAACTGTGCCCAATCAATTCATGCTTAATCATAATTAATCCAAAAAACATTTCAAGTATTGGTAGTATCTCCAAAAAAAAGATGTGAGTCAACCAACAATAATAAAAATCACATTTTTACTTAGGGGTTTTGAAAAAATTTTCGGTTCCAAAGGTATTGATTTGCCGATGAGATATCTCAATTAGAAAACGACTTTTAGCAATACTTTCTAATTGTTCTGAAACTAGCGTAGCATTTTGAATGTCCAAATTTGCACTCCATTCATCTAAAAGCAGGATTGGGTATAATGACCCTCTTTTTTCGTCAGTAGCATCTCTAGAAATTAACTTTGAAATCTCGTCTAAATAAGCTTTCACCTTTTGACCGGTTGATAAACCTTGATCTAACGTAGACTCAAAAATAAGTTGTGAGTTGGTTGGAAGATAGAAAGCATTATCACCAAGTTCTTGTTTTGCTAAATTAATGAGGGTGGTTTTACCAGTTCCATTTGCCCCTCGAATTGTCAATCTGCCTGTTCTTGTTGTGTGAAGGATTTCAATAAATTCTGAAAATGATTTCAGATATTTTTGTCTATGATTAAATTCAAAAATAATTTCATTCCATTTAACTCTATTCAGCAAGTTTTGTCGGTCCGCTGTTGCTGGTATATCTAGGGATTCAAGTAAATTTTTAAGTCTTGTATAAGTACCATGCCAAAGCATAACGTAGGAAGATAATATTTCAAAATGCTGTAAAATTTGTATTTGTCTGGGTAAAGTGGCAACCAATGCGGCTAATTTTGCAGATGAGTTTGTTGTTAGAAAAATCCAAAAGAAATTTCCCATAACAGCCACTAATAAGAATATAACAGAGGAAACGCTTGAAAGTTGGGTGACGAAAACAGCTTTCACTGAAGATTTATTGACTGCTTCCCAACAGTTATTAAATTTCCTCCACCATAACAAAAAGTTATATTGATTACCTGCAGTGATATTGTCCCAACTCGATAAAAGACTTTGATACATTGATTTTCTATCAGCTTGAAATTGATTTGCTTTATTTCTTAAATTGTTCTTATAACATCTTGAAATGATAGGAAGAATTAATACACAAGCTCCATACCCTAGCAATATTTTTATGCCAAAAACATAACATAAAGCTAAAATATTTAGACTGGTGTTTAAGCCCGTAGATAATCCGTCATATCCCACACTAAAAACTTCTTCAATGGTCCGCCCACTTTCTCCAATGAGCCAAGGCTCACGCTCTTCTCGGATAGTTTTTTCGGTTATTAATGTAGGGTTCCCTTTATAATTCCTTGAAAAATACTCTATATACCTATAAAGTCCTAAATTTTTCGCCTTTTCAAGATAATAACTTGATATTATGCCTGGGATATAAACTACAAATAAAGAAGTTACAAAAAGAGCCAAATATATCAAGATATTTTTTCCATCAATGATTGCGCCACTTAGATCGGAAATCCAGATAGTCGAAGATGCTACAATTAATTGTTGAATGACTAAAAAGAAAATTGCGCATATAGCCCTATCATTTAAAAATAGGGTTCTAAGAACATCGATTTTTGTTGGGACTTTTTCCATCATTCTCTCTTTACATTTAACCTAAAAAATTTGTCAACATACTAACATAGTTCAAATAAAACGATTGCATTTCTTGGAGTTTATCATAGCTTTGACCTTGACCATAATGTACAAATACAATAAAGTAGACAAGAAAGCAATTCTTTAAGGCGTCATTAATATATGTTACCCGATTCAATTCTGCTCGAAGATTGGATAGATCCTCAGCATTTGCAAAACGAAGATTTTTGGTTGAAAACAAAACCATTTGAACATTGCGTTGTGACACATTTTTTTAAAGAAAGTGTTTTTGACAGTTTGAGGAAAAGCTGCCAAGAAATTAATGAGAGTAACTATGAAATACACCCCACGGGGGAATATCGCTTTGCAGCCTTACCTTGTGTAGAATTTTTTAAATTTATATATTCTGTTAAGTTTAGACAATTTTTGAGGTCAAAATTGTCTTTTAATTTTAAGCCTTGTAGAGCTTTTCCTTGTCCGCAGATTTATAGATTTGATACGAACAAAAAAGGTGTCAATATCCACAATGATTATGATATATCTCAAAGAAGGGATTTTGGGATGATAATCTATCTGCATAATGATTGGCAACCAAAATTCGGTGGTGAACTACAATTGTTTGATAAAAGTAATCTTCAACATGCATACTCAACAATATTGCCACTCCCAAATTCGATTGTTGGATTTCGAGTACATGAAGGTTCCTATCATAGCGTTAGACCATCCAATTGTGATTGGGAAAGAATGTCTATAGTTGTTGATTGGAATATTGATTAAAATATTCGGATTGGTAGCCTGAATAAATAAGTGTTTAGAAAAATTGCGTTTGATCCCAAGTTATGCAATATAAGGCAAATGATAAAACAGCTTTAATTATTAATGCGGTTTGGATGGCCAGATTTGAATATTTGAATTGACCACCCCCTACTTTTTTGCTTGCATTTTTTAGGATGCCATGTTCTAATAACCTCATTGGGAAACCATAAGGTTATGGAGCCGCTCTTTATAAAGCTTCGTTGTAAAGTGAACAATTGTTAATATGGTAACGTAGTTTTGCAAACTTATGACGGAAAGGGTTTCTGAGTTTAAATGGCATAAGAATTTCTCCAAGGAAACTATCGAGCTGAGATATTATGCTAACTCAAATAAAAGAACTTTATCAACTTTAGGATTTACGCAACAGTGTGCGGTTACAAGCACGGAAAGAGGTAGATGAAAATTAGTAGTTTTGTTTCTTTAAAACGTTCCCTAAACTTTAGAGGTTCCTTTATTTTGCTTTTAGGGGCTTTTATACTTTCAGTATGTACTTTTCCCGTAAACGCAGAGATACAATTTTCCAGTTGGGTACCAGAACAAACCGAAGCATACGTCAATGAACTTATCAAAAAAAATAAGGAACTTTCCGCACAAGAAGTGAAACTTGCCAACCAACGCATTCAGGCAGCAATGGAAAAAAAAGATTGGACAGTGGTGGCGAATGAAACAGCACGATTGACCGGAAATTCCCCAAAGGTGCGCGAGGGTTGGATAGCCTTAAGTTTTGCTTTATTGCAAAAAAACAAAACTTCAAAAGAAGATTGGCGATCGGCGGAAGAATCTCGATCGGCAGCGTATCAAGCCTATCAGATGTCTAAAACTAAAGAGGAACGGGCGGAAGCCTTGTTAATTTTTGGGAGTTCCCTGAATCCCGAAGTTGTTTATGATGAACCTAATTATTTACAAGTTTTTCAAGAAATTACAAGCTTAATCGATTTGAAGGCGTTTAAAAAAGAGCATCCAAAGTTTGCGGATTTAATGACTTTTAAATTTATAAAAACGCGTTTGAATACCGATAATATTCCCCCCAATGCTTGTTTTTTATTTTCACATCCTCTGGCGAAAAAGGATGTGCATTATGAAGATTTTGTGACCGTTTCTCCCAAAGTTGAGGGCACTATTAAAGTGAATGGACGCGAATTGTGCTTTTCGCCATTGCAGTTTGGCGGAAATTATGACGTGACCTTTAAAGCAGGATTTCCGAGTGCTTCTTCAGAAATCCTCCCAGAAAACCAATCCATTAGTTTTATGGTGAAAGATCAAACATCCAGATTAAGTTTTGCCAACAAAGCCTATGTATTAATACAAAATGAAGAAGCCCTAGTGCCTTTATCTGGGGTCAATATTGATACCGTCAGTCTAAAAATCTTGAGAATCAATGATCGGGATTTAAATCAAGTGGTGGGTGGAAATAATAAGTCCTTTTTAGAACCCTTATGGCCTTATTCGATTGAAGAGATACAGGAAAGCCGGGGGGAGTTAGTATGGGAAGGGGAAATGGATTTTTCTTCCGAAAAAAATCAAACCGTAACAAAACAAATTCCTTTTTCAGAGGTGGTAAAGTCGATTAAACCTGGCGTTTATATCCTTCAAGCTCAGCAAAAAGGAATTTTTTATTGGGAGACTGCGCGAGCGACACAATGGTTGGTGGTGAGTGATATTGGTATTACAGCCATGAATAGTGGGGATGGTTCACTATGGATACAAACCCGTTCTTTAAAAAATGCGGAACCGCTTAGCAATACTGAAGTTCATTTAATCGCTTATAACAATACCATTTTACAGAAACAAAAAACTTTGCGCGATGGCAGTGTGAAGTTTGATCCTTCTGTTACCAGAGGCAAGGGCGGTAATCGTCCCATGATGTTATTGATATATGGCGCTAAAGGCGATTTTTCCCTATTAGATTTGCGCACCCCCGCCTTTGATTTAAGTGACAGGGGTGTTTCGGGTTTGAAAACGCCCGGCCCTTTGAATGCCTTTTTGTATACAGAACAAGGGATTTATCGTGCAAATGATACGCTTCATTTAAATGCTTTATTGCGAGATGAGAAGGGTGCACGGGGGCATTTACCGCTCACGTTTAAAGTATTGCGACCAGATGGCGTAGAAGTCGATCAAAAAACTTTGATCGGAAATGAATTGGGACACTATACGCTCTCTTTACCCATATCTACTTCGGCACGAACGGGTCAATGGTCCATCCTTGCCTTTACGGATGTGAAAAAAGAACCCGTCGGGAGCGTCCTTTTTACGGTGGAAGATTTTGTGCCATCGCGCTTAACAATCTCGCTAAAATCTGAACAAAAAGTGTTAACCACTCATACCCCTCTTTTCGTCACAGTGGAAGGTCGGTATTTATTTGGATCCAAGGCGATAGGGATGGCGGGGGATGCTTTTCTTAACTTACGCGTAAACCCGAATCCTTATCCACAATTCCCTCGATTTAGCTTTGGTTTATTAGACGAAAAATGGGTGGATGAACGCTTACCCGTTCCTTTTATGCCGTTAGATAAAGAAGGGAAAGAAACTTTAAAAGTGGTTTTAGATAAAAAACCCGAAACCACGAAACCCTTAGAAGCCGTTCTTCGAGTGACTTTACGCGATAAAGGCGGTAGACCAGAAATGGGGGTATTAAAACTGCCGGTTGTGATGTCTCCTTATAGTATTGGGCTAAAGGGAACGTTTGAAGGGGAGAGCATTTCTGAAAATGAATCAGAAACAACGCTAGAAGTTATTGCCGTGGATCAAGCAGGACAGCTACAAGTTGTTGAAAATCTAGACTATGAACTCTATTTTGAAGAACGCACCTTTGCTTGGTATCAACTGGAAAATACTTCTACCTGGCAATACAAACTCTTGACAGAAGATAAATTTATCACAAAAGGGTCTTTACAGACGGATGCTAAAGGTCCTACCCGTTTGAAAGTCCCTGTAACCAATTGGGGCTCTTATCGATTGGAGGTGCGGGATCCGAAAACACACGTGGCTTCTAGTCTACGGTTTTATAAAGGGTGGGCGATGGTTTCAGAGGGTTCGAGTTCGCCCGATTTTCTCACCCTGGCCGTCAACCGAGAAAAAGTTAAGGTGGGGGATTCTGTAGAATTAAAAATCACAGCGCCTTTTGACGGAGAAGCTTTATTAACCATCGCCAATCAAAATATTTTGGAAACCAAAAATATTC